>Ga0164297_10002687_pt1 | contig 17328 bp, 20 predicted proteins | sample GEODES058metaG_FD_113539 | JGI IMG/M metagenome (GOLD analysis project Ga0164297, IMG submission 113539) | Dystrophic lake water microbial communities from Trout Bog Lake, Wisconsin, USA - GEODES058 metaG | ecosystem: Environmental > Aquatic > Freshwater > Lake | place: USA: Trout Bog Lake...
AAGGATACGTTCGTGGAAGAATTAATAAAAAATAAATTAGGCTTACAAGTATTAACAGATACCGGATGGAGCGACTTTGATGGAGTACTCAACAAAGGCCAACGACAAGTAGCATTGGTGCAATTAGAGAAGGCATCTATTAGAGCAACACTTGATCATAAAATATTTACAGATAAATTTGTTGCCCTAATGGTTAAACAATTGAAACCTGGAGTTAAAATACACACTACATTAGGTATACAAAAAGTTGTCTCGGTTACTAGTTTTGAAGTAGAAACAGTATATGATTTATTAAACGTAAAAAATAATCATAGATTTTATGCAAATGGCATTTTATGTTCAAACTGTGAATTCATTATTTTCGATGAGACATTGATTAATTCATTGCATTTGGTCAACATGGCCGGTGTAGAACCCATAGAACGTCAGGGACAGATACGTTGGTATAAAAAGCCCGAAAAAGGATGTACATACATTGTGGGCCTAGATCCCAGTCTGGGCACTGGTGGTGACCCGGCTGCTATACAGGTATTCGAAGTTCCCGGACTCAAACAAGTGGCCGAATGGAGTCATAACAAAACTATTGTACAACGACAAGTTGTTATCATGCAGGAAGTCTGCAAATATCTGGCCGAAGTTGCCGGAGCCGAAAGTGTATTTTGGAGCGTGGAAAATAACACCTTGGGCGAAGCGGCCTTGGTGGTTATTGCACAAATGGGCGAAGAAAACATTCCGGGTATATTTTTAAGTGAACCCAAACGAGTTGCGGGCACACGTTGGCGTAAAGGATTTACCACTTCAAACAAGAGCAAACTTGCGGCTTGTGCCAAGTTGAAAAGTCTAATTGAAACCAATCGAATGCGAATTGCCAGTAAAATGCTGGTATCAGAACTAAAAAACTTTGTGGCCAAAGGGCACAGTTACGAAGCCAAATTGGGACAACACGACGACTTGGTAATGGCAACACTATTGATAATAAGAATGTTGCAATACATACAAGACTTTGACGCATCCACCGATGCCGAACTACGAGATACTGTGGACAATTTTATCGAGCCAATGCCGTTTATAATGTCCTAGTATGCAAATAACCAATATCACTGATAGACTTTTTCGACTCGAAAATATAGTTCCTGAGTCAGTAGTGACACAACTACTTGAACTAGATTGGTTATCGATGCCGTGGCGTCGCGGCCATGCACAACAACACTGGTTGAGACGCAGTTTGGATTTTGGCAATTGTGCCGTACTAGAGCAAGTACACAATTGTATCTGGCAAGCGATTCCGCAGATTGAATCGCAGTGTGCCATTGAATTTGAGTCACGATTTCCGGCGACCCAGTGGTGGTTAGACGAGCCGGGATTCAAGGTCGATTTACACACCGACGGGCATTTGAACGGCAGCATACAGTTATTTTGGCTAGCCCCCGGGCCCGAATTTGGCACAACTTTCTACAACAGCAAACGTGAACATGACTTATTATATCAATTCCCTTTTGTGGCCAATACCGGATACATGATGTTAAACGGGCCCGACCCCGATGGAAGTCAGCCGTTGCAGTGGCATGCCATGTTGCGTACTGTGCCAGACAACACATACCGTGTCACAAGTTATACACATTTTACCAATTATTTGACTAAATAACTTTATGAGTACAGAAATTGAACCCGTTGCCGAAGAACTATACGATAAACTTCGTTCCCGTTTTGAAGTTAGAATGCTGGATAAATCTAACAAGCCCATGAACGGCAATGAAGAAATCAAGCCCGAAGATGCAAAATACTTCAACTTTGTCTACACCGACAGTCAAGGACATAAATTTGGTGCAGTCACCATCAGCTTGGCCAACGAAGCAGAATTTGTGTTGATGATTCCCAAGGATATAACTAGTCGTATGAACGATGCTCAACGACGAGAATGGGCCGAATTTTTGCGTAGCATGAGCAAGTTTGCCAAACGCCGACCAAATTTAAAATACACAATTACTAATCTAGCCAAATCGGGACACGTAAAAAATCAAGGCACCGAAGATGAAATTGCACACAGTGGCGATGTTACAGTTAACGAAAGTAAATTTTACGGTGTACCTGGTCGTCCAAGACACAGTGTAGGCGAGCATGCCGGTATCAAAATTCGAGTAACACATACCGATCCTGTTCTAGATGAAGTGCGTGGAGCGAGATCTAGACGCATAGAGTCAATTTATTTAGAAACGCCCGAAGGCGAGCGTTTCAAAGTGCCAAACAACATACATGCTGCTAAAGCACACGCAACACATTTGGCCAACTACGGCAATCCCTATGACGAAATAGGCGAATGTATCAACAACATGGTTGAGGAAATGAACGCCATGCGTCGTTTTGTACGTTCGGCAAAACGTAGACCGTTTGAGGATGTAGAAGCCGGCGAAATGGCACAACATGCCACAGACAGATACTACAAGATACAACACGATCTCAAACGCATGACCAATCACGAGTTTTATGATGACTTTGTAAAAAATTACACTCCCGAAGAGCAGTTGGATGACGATGTTGATCTCGAGGAGTTACGCAATAGATTTAGTCGACGAGTCTACGACGAACGACTAGATGACAGTTTAAAGTATGTGTACCGTGAACACTTAAGACAAAAAGCACGCAAGTCAAATGTACTAGCCGACGAGTTTGGCGAGTGGGCCGAAAGTGTTGTATTTGAAGACGATGGCGAGAATGATGTACTTGATGACCAATTACGGGCATTACAAGAGTATTGCAAATCGGCTCAAACTGCCGGAGTTGACGGCATAGATGCCAAAACCGAACTCGAGCCCATGTTACAAGACTTACCGGGAGTGGATTGGTTATTGGCTGACCTAACCGAAAAAGCCAACAACACTCGCGGACAGGGCAGTGACTATGATGCTAGACGTTCGGTTAAAGAATGGGCAGTCAAATACATGCCCGAATGGGCCAAAGAATTGGATTTTGGCGATCACGACATTGACGACGGAACTACCAATTGGCGACAACAAACCAGTCCCGATAGATCACACCCCAATGACGAATACGGTGCTGCCAATGCCAGCATCGATGAACCAATAGAATTCCCAACAACTGCACGAGAAGATGCCGACCCCTTGGACTTTATTCGTTATCTATCTGGGATTAAATCTAAATAAAACAAAAGGAGAACTAGTTCTCCTTTTTCTTTGGCTACTTTAGCCTAGCCCGAAATGCAATTTTGACACTGGGGATTTCTATAGGACCATTGGCCGGAAGTGTACTGTGCAAGCATCTTCCGTCGTATATTATCAGTCGTCCGGGAACGGGGCTGACCACTTTTCCTTGATCTAGCCATCCTATATTGTATCCACGTGTTTGCCCAATACCGGTATTGAACTGTTGTTTGTCTCCAGTAACGCCTTCGTCGTCGTTGGGATAAAATTTGATTTCGGCTCCCCAAGATGGATACCATGTGGGATTGACCACGTACAACATAGTGACTGTATTGTCTTCGTTGTTTTCCAACGGAGTATCTCTATGAGCATACCCCAATCCTCCAGTGGCCTGTAGGTTATACACAAGATTGATATAAGCTCGCCAACCGGCACTGAGATTGGGATCCTCGGGCACGGGAGGATTATGCGGACAATAAATTCCTTCGGGATTTCCGGTCAACTCGTATTTGTTGCCCAGTTGTTTGTTCAACTGCATCCATAACAGATATATAGGCATGGATGCAATTTTTAATCCGGGTTCGTCACTGGACAACGGGGATCGATGCATTTTCATTTTGCGAGGAATTGATTTGTACAACATCCAATCGGCGGGGTTTTTGACACTGGAAAGACTGTAGTTGATTTGAACAGGATCTTCCTTGTCCCATCCGCCGTGAAATTGCAATTCTTGTATGTGTTTCCAAATATTGTCTCTAACAGTTTTAGAAATCAAATTGTCGTGCGTTTCGATGTTGTAGGGTATATTCATGGTGTTTTATATAAGTCAATGTATTTAAGAGTTGGATCAATTGGCTAAATTAAATTAACCTTTTGCCTTGACTAGGCATAAATAATATTATACAATGCGGGAGTGCATTGTATATTAAGGCACAACATTAAGGCATACATTAAGGAGACTATTATGGCCATGACACTAGCAGAAATTAGAGCAAAGCTACAAGCAAACGAAAACCGCGGACAAGGCGGTAAACAACAAGGCGACAACGCCATTTACGCACACTGGAACATTCCAGAAAACACAACGGCTCGCGTAAGATTCCTCCCCGACGCAAATACAAAAAATTCCTTCTTTTGGGTAGAACGTGCAATGATTCGTTTACCATTTGCTGGCATTAAAGGCCAAGCAGATAGTAAAATGGTTAATGTACAAGTACCTTGCATGGAAATGTGGGGCGAGGCATGTCCAATCTTGGCCGAAGTACGTCCCTGGTTTAAAGATCCCAATTTAGAAGAAATGGGACGTAAATATTGGAAGAAGCGTAGTTACTTGTTCCAAGGCTTTGTAAGAGAAAACCCAATTGGAGATGACAAGACTCCAGAAAATCCAATCCGTAGATTTATCATCAGCCCACAGATCTTTAACTTGATCAAGAACGCCCTGATGGATCCCGACATGGAGAACTTGCCCACAGACTATAGTGCTGGACTTGACTTTAACATCAAGAAGACAAGTAAGGGTGGCTATGCAGACTACAACACATCAACATGGGCACGTAAAGAAACTGCTCTTAATGCTGATGAAGCTGAAGCGATTGAAAAGTTTGGTTTGTATGACTTACAAGACTTTTTACCCAAGAAGCCAACAGACGTTGAATTGAAAGTGATCAAGGAAATGTTTGAAGCAAGTGTAGATGGACAACCTTACGATCCAGATCGTTGGGCCAACTACTACAAGCCAAGTGGCTTTAAAGGTGGTAGCGGTGTAGATGCAGATGCATTACCCGAAGCCAAACCAGTCGCACAGGCCAAGCCAGCTCTTAGCGTAGTAGCACCCGCAGTCGAATCTGACGAGGAAGATGACGCACCAGTAGCAACTGCTCCGGTAGTAACACCTACAGAAGCTAAACCTAGTAGCCAAAAAGCCGAAGACATTTTGGCAATGATTAGAAGTCGTAAAACAACTTCGTAAAATGCCAATAGTCACACCGGCCGGATACGATTCAATTCGTATCCCTGTGAAATCTACCCCGATTGTCATCCTTGACAATTTGGGGCAGTTTACTCTTGACAATCGAAATCCACTATTTGATAGATTGAGTCAACATCTATTGGATAAACCAATTCCGGTGTATACCGAATACATATTTGATGATAGTGTAAAAAATCTTTATCCCAATTTGGATTTACGATTCAGTTTTGACGAGCATGTGAAATGTGCATATTTTGAATCGTTTCAAGAGTACGTCACCCCGGACCAATTGGCTTTTAAAAATTTTTTGTGTAGCTTCAATGGCGAATCGTCGCATGTGGGGCGTCGATTATTGGTTGCAATAATTAAAAAATTCAATTATTATCATCGGGACTACGTCAGTAAAAATTTAACTTTCACTGTGGACGAACTAGACGGACATATCGTTGACATTTGCGGCGAACACGAACGGTTTTATAGAAAGTTTTTTATATCCAGCGACAGTGAAACTTTTTTTCAAGAGACAAACAATTTTGATTATCAAAGACTGGATCATTTGCACAACGTCAGGGCACTGGGAACAAAAATAAATGAAAGTTTTATACATGTTGTAAGCGATGCAATCAGCACCAGTAACTATCCATTTTATGGCGAAAAATTTTTATACAGTGTTGTCAACAAGGGATTGTTTGTATCCAATGCACAAGTTAATTGGCATAGAAATTTAGAAAAATATTACGGGTTCAAACCTTACACAAAGTTGTTTGATTATCGATTTGATTCTATAGTGAATCCTATACGACGGCTGGTAGAATTAATGACAATGCTATCAAAATTTGGTCATTTGTCCATTGACGAATGGCACGATCTATATAGGATAGAACTTGATACAATAGAATTTAATTATGACCATTACCGTAGTCGAAGATATTTAGAATGTTTAAAGCAATGGGCTAACTAACTGTATATTCAAATTAAACACATTTTTAAAATTGTATAATATGTTAAATTTTGATGATTTTGATCGAGACCTAATCAAAAATTTTTACCAAGCATACATTGAGTTACACCTTTAAGGTAGACGAAACTCAAAAAAGACAGTACACTACATAAAATTTATAGGAAAAACATTATGGCAACAAAACCATTTGACGTAAGCAAATTTAGAAAATCAATTACAAAAAGCATCGACGGAATCAGTGTAGGATTTAACGATCCCACAGACTGGATTAGTACCAATAACTATGCACTAAACTATCTAATTAGTGGACAGTTTAACAACGGAGTGCCCATGGGCAAGGTCACTGTATTTGCCGGAGAATCAGGTGCAGGCAAGAGTTTTATCTGTTCAGGTAACTTGGTAGCAAATGCACAAAAACAAGGCATTTATGTTATCCTAATAGATACCGAAAATGCACTAGATGAAAAATGGCTACACGCATTAAATGTAGACACCAGCGAAGACAAACTGTTGAAGCTAAACATGGCCATGATTGATGACGTGGCCAAAATGATTTCAGAGTTTGTAAAAGAATACAAAACATTACCCGAACTAGAGCGTCCAAAAGTATTGTTCATTGTGGACAGTTTGGGTATGTTATTGACTCCTACAGATGTTAACCAGTTTGAAGCTGGCGATATGAAAGGCGATATGGGCCGTAAACCCAAAGCATTGGCGGCATTGGTACGTAATTGTGTCAACATGTTTGGTAACTTGAACTTGGGGTTGGTGTGTACTGCACATACTTACGCCAGTCAGGACATGTTCGACCCCGATGACAAGATCTCGGGCGGACAGGGTTTTATCTATGCAAGCTCAATTGTAGTTGCAATGCGTAAACTGAAATTAAAAGAAGACGAAGACGGCAACAAAGTTTCAGAAGTTAACGGCATCAGAGCTGCTTGTAAGATCATGAAAACACGTTATGCTAAACCGTTTGAAAGTGTACAGGTAAAAATCCCATACGAAACTGGTATGAATCCCTACTCGGGACTAACCGACTTAATTGAAGGTAAAGATCTTTTAAAGAAAGAAGGCAACAGTTTAGTATATACTACTAGTGATGGAGAAATTATCAAGAAGTTCCGTAAAGCATGGGAAAGAAATGATGATGGATGTTTGGATCGAGTAATGGCCGATGTTACAGCTAATCCACACAAACTTGATAAAACTACCATAATTGAACAACCAGAAGAGGAAGTTGCAGAATGAGTATTGAAGTAGATGTACTAGGCGAGACATATACTATTTTAAAACAGTATATTCCAGTCAAGGATCGCCAAGAGGCCGCAGACAATTTAATGAGTGTACTGGTAGATATGTTAAACGACATTGACTTGCAAGAGTTTGGTGGCACTGACAGTAATCTAAAGAAGGCACTCAAAGAATATGTAATGGAAGAAGACGACAACTACAACGACGAAGACGAATAATGTGGTACAATCGGGTAGTTGCTGATCTTGGCCAAATCCCTGCCTTCATTGATTACTACGATCACGAGCTGATCGAGGCCAAAGGAGAGATCAAGATACAAGGCAATGTTGAACGAGCATTAAGTAATTTGCCAGGCGTAACCGAACACAGGTTCAATCAGCTACAAGAAATCGAAGCAGTGCTTGAATACTTGAACATACAGTTAAGAAAAATTCGACGCCGACATTTTCAAAAGTATTTGGAAGCATACGCTCGGGCATTGACCAGCAGAGATGCCGAAAAGTATGTGGATGGCGAAGACGAAGTGATTGACTTTGAAACCATTATCAACGAAGTGGCCTTGCTGAGAAACAAATGGCTGGGAGTCATGAAGGGCATAGAAAGTAAAAACTTTATGCTGGGTCACGTGGTTCGTTTGCGAACTGCCGGAATGGAGGATGTGGTAGTATGATGGATTGGCGGCAACGTGCAGAAGAATTGCTGGCCGAATACGATGCCTGTTGTCGTGCACGGCCCTATCACAATGCACTAGATGTTGAGATAGCCAAAGAAAGTTGTGCAACTTGGGCACAACATTTGGCCACACAACGTGCCTGGGGCGAGCCAAACGACATAGCCGAAGCCTGCCATCAATTAGAGCCTAGACTTAAAAAATTTAAAGAAACAGTAGTATTGGATATATTGACAGATGGCACTATTTAAAAATGCATACGACAGTCACCAGCATAGTTTAGAAGTATTGAACACAATCTATGGCTATGATAGTTTTTTAGATAGCTTGAGCGTTATTGCCGACATGGGATGCGGCGGGGCAATGGATAGCAGTTGGTGGGCCACGCTGACAACAAGAGATGATCCGCCCGAGCCACGTAACTATTTGGTGTATGCAGTGGATCAAGATGTCGGCAAAATTGAGCCCGACATATTGGCACTTGAAAACATAAAAGTACTACAGGGCAATTTTGAGGAAAGAATCATTCCCAGAGACGTGGATTTGATTTGGGCACATGATGTTTTTCAATATGCCCGAGATCCATTCAAGTGTTTGCGTACTTGGCGAGAAAGTATGAGTCTAAACGGCATGTTGATAATGAGCGTACCGCAAACAACCTATATGTATAACAATAGATTGATAGTATCCAATCACAGTCATCAATACTACAGTTACAATGTATTAAACTTGATGTATATGTTGGCAGTATCGGGCTTTGATGCAAGAGATGCGTATTTTTATAGAAAACCCAACACACCGTGGTTATATGCCGGCGTGTATGCAGCCGCAGATCCACTGGAAAGTCATGTCAGCTGGTACGAACTGGCCGAGCGAAGACTTATTAACGATAGTGTAATAAATAGTGTAAACAAGTATGGATATGCTCGCCTAGAGGATGTGATTGTCACGTGGTTTGACAAGAACTTGTATCAAATTAAAGACTAAATATAATATTATGCGATTTTCAGAAATACTAGAACACATACAATTGGACGAAGCACAGGGCGGCATGGCCAAACGCTACCTCGAAACACAAAAAGGTCAAGCCATCAACTTTGTCGATAACCAAAAGAATCGTTATACCATTGCCAATGTAACAGTATTTCCCGACGCAAGCAAGCCCAATATTCCAGTTAGCGATCTGGGTCAACTGTTAAAAGACACTGCCAAAAAATTACGAATAGATACCAAGACCATACAGTTTACCAACCCTATACCGCAAGATCCCAACAAGTTGGGTGCAGGTATTTTGGTGGTAATGCAAGACGAACACAAACAGTTGCACAGTTTTTTTAGATACGAAGCAAAACGCAAACCGGATGCGATTGGCATACACTGGAGTCCCACCGACTTTGCCACTGCCACCGGCATCAAGTGGGAAGAGACTCGCATGAGCGGCAAGGGTGCAGACAAGACCGAACAAGTGATCGAACGTGTGGAGTTGAAGCCGCGTTTTTCAGTACCAACAAATACTCGTATTCCCTTGGCACAAGTGCCCGAACAATCGGCCGGTATGTTGAGCAAGGAAGTTGCATTTAAAAAGATCAAACGTGATGCATTTGAATCAAACAAAGTAGATTTATTCAAACAATTGTTAACCAATGCACTGCTAGGCAGCAATGCCATGGTTCCGGGTCTGGCCCCGTACGAACGCGATATTCGTGTTGATTTTGGCGAAGTGGCCAGTCCATTGGCACTGGCATCAGGCAAAAATGTCGGCGGCGATTATAACAAAGTGCAATCGGACTTATTAAAAGACATGGGAGTTACTTGGAAAGGCATCGCATCAGTAAACTATCCCGAAGCACAAAACGAAGCATTGTTTGACAGCATTTTGGTCTGGGGCAATGGCGAAACCTTACGTGTAAGCAACAAAGCCGAAGGCAAAGGCGGTGCTGCTAGTTTAGCAAGCATTATTGAAGTTATAGACAAGTATCCCGAGCGTTTTAACAGTGCTAAAGATCAAGCACTGCTAAATGGCAAATATGCCAAATTCGTCAATATTATTAGAGATTTGGTAGCAGTGAGTCCGGCTTGGAAAGGCGTTGTAGCTGCAGCCAAGAATCTAAAATTCATTGATGCCAAAGAAGAACAAATAATTATCGGTTACGCAGAAAACCGCGTTACTCGTGGTACAAAGGGATTGACGCCTAGATTGATAAAATACCTTAACGATCCAAAAGTAATGGCTGCAAAGACCGATGCTCCCGACTATGGTGTTTGCTTTCACTTGCTAGGATCAATGGCACGTTTGGTAGTGGGCTATTTGAACCAAGATGTTGAACTAAGCACAGAGTTTTTTAAGTTTGTGTTGAGCCGTGCTAATCTGATTCAGGTAAACCAATTCACACACAATGACGGTCAAGGTGGTGTGGGTTGGAGCCGATTTGATGTCAAATGGCCCCCAGTGTTTAATACCAAAATCAAATTCAGTGCCAGTGACTATCAAAGTAACAAAATGCCAACTTCGAGATTGGCTTTCAAAACCTAAAAACTTGACCTAGTTATACGTTGAGTGTATACTTGACTGTAACAACTTTTCAAGGACAAACAACATGGACATGGATCAAGCAAGTGTATTCTTAGCGGGCAGTATTTTAACCGGTTTGGGATTCATTGTGATATCAATCGCAGTACTGGTAATCAATAATTTATTGGCAAAATATTGGAGACCGGTTAAATGGATAAGATTTGAAGACATTCCGCCACCAAGATATGTCGAAATAGAGCCGGTTGCAAATGCGGCACCTACCACAACAACTACCTCGCAACAATAAATTTCTCCTATTAGTCCCATAAAAATATATTTGGTAAAAACCTATTATTTTGCTTGACTTAATTGTTAAATACTATTACAATAAGACATTAGTGAAAACACTAATAAGTTTTCAAACAACATATTTAAAGGAGAAAAATATGAAAACAATCGGCGATAAATTAACACACTTTGCAGTAACCGGAGTCCGTCCTGGACAACCAGAAGATGCTTTCTTCACCATTGACGAGAACACATTTGAAGGTAAGTGGAAGATCATCGTATTTTACCCCAAAGACCAAACTTTTGTTTGCCCCACAGAAATTGTAGCGTATGACAAATTAAATCAAGATTTTATTGATCGTGATGCTGTATTACTAACAGGATCGACGGATAATGAGTTCTGTAAAACGGCTTGGCAAAGTAGCCACCCTGAACTAAAATTAATCACTCATAATCAATTCGCAGACACACAAAGAGGTGAGTTGAGTCTAGTTAATCAATTAGGAGTGTTTTTCAACCCGGCCGGAGCAGCTCTTCGTGCTACCTTTATTATCGATCCAGATAATGTTATCCAACATGTCACAGTTAATAACTTAAATGTCGGTAGAAATCCAGAAGAAACACTTCGAATCTTAGACTCGATACAGACCGAGGAGCTGTGTCAGTGTAATAGACAAGTGGGCCAGGAAACACTAGGCAAGTAAATGGAAAGGTTGGTGATAAATAATAGTGTAGTTCGCGGGACAGGAATCCCCAACTACTCTAATGCTATAAAGGAGCAATCAGCAATGATATTTATCACCAACAGATACACTCGTATCTACTTTTCTATAATAGAAAACGCAAGATCAAGAGTATTACCAAAAGATCAATACAAAGAAATACACCACATTATTCCTCGTTCAATGGGCGGGGATAATTCTTCTGACAATCTAGTTGACTTAACTGCTAGAGAACATTTCATCTGTCATAAACTTTTAGTAAGAATGACCGACGGTGAATCTAGAGGTAAGATGGCGTTTGCGTTAGTATTGATGTCTGGAAAAAGAGGCAGTAAGATTTATGATTCTACTAGAAAACTTTTAGCAGAAAGAGTAAGTCAACTGCATACTGGAAAAAGTCCTATTACTAACGGAATATTAGACAAAACTTTATTTAAAGATGAACCAATGCCAGATGGATTTTATTATGGATTCTCACCGGCTACTATAAAGAAACACGGCGAAGGGAATAAAGGCAAGAGATGGATCACTAACGGTAGTGTATCATATCAACCTAAGGATGATATTTTGCCTGAGGGATTTTACTACGGACTGGCCGAATATCATAAGAAAAAGGTTAGTGAAGCATTAAGCGGATCTGGTAACCCTATGTATGGAAAATTTGGAATAGATCATCCGGCTTATGGAAATAAACTTACGGATGAAACTAAAAAATTAATGGCAAAATCAAAACAAGGAAGTAAAAATCCTATGTTTTGTAAGATTCCAGCAAACGCGAAAACGGTAGTAATAGACGGAGTCACTTACAGAAGTGCCACCGAAGCAAGACAGAAAACAGGTTTGTCAAGAGGAACAATAGAAAAACTTTATAAGGAATAATAAAATGAGTTGGGTAGATCAAATTAAAGAAGCATTACCAGATTATGCCAAAGACATAAAATTAAATCTGGATTCAGTTATTAAAAGAAGTACCTTAACAGATGAAGTTGCTAATGCGTGTGCGTTAGCCGCGGCGTTTGCTACAGGTAATGGTAAATTAGTTACATTTGTTAGCAGTAATTTTACAGACGAACAAACTGTTGTTCGTGATGCCGCACTTACAGCGGCAAGTTTAATGGCAATGACAAACAGTTGGTATCCCTACGTTGAAATGGCCGATGATCCTGCACTTGCCGGCTTGCCAGCAGGCTTACGCATGAATGCCATTGCTAGCCATGGTGGTACAACTAAAAGCAATTTTGAAGCATTTAGTTTGGCTGCAAGCATTGTTGGCAAATGCGAGTTCTGCGTTAAGGCACACTACGAAACACTCAAGAAGGAAGGCTACACAGTAGAACAACTTCGTGACATTGGACGTATTGCCTCAGTTATCAACAGTGCCGCAAAGGTATTGAACAACTAAGAGCAAGTGGATAAATTGTTGCGTAAAAAACAACAGTTTATCCAAATGCTATTGACAACAGGACTAAATAAACTTACAATACGAATATGATGCAAAACACTATTAAACATTCGCAATTAACGCTAATAGCCAATTTGGGTCTAACCACCTATTGGTCACAGTTTAATGCAATGCCTGCGTCAATTACAAGTGATCGTGAACCAGGAGAGGGTTTAAGTTAACGTATAATATCAAATCATATTTTAACTTAAACCCTGGACTAAACACCCAGGGTTTTTTAATGAGGAAAGAAAATGGGAACAGAGAAAAAGAAGTTAACCGAGCAATTACCTTCTGTTCTTACACCAGAACAAAGGTTGGCTTTGTTAGAAGCCAAGTTAAAACGTGCCGAGGCCACAGCCCGAGCCCTTGCTGAACAAGCAAAGCGTTTATAATTTAGCAAAATGTTACAGGAAACGAGGTCCTGAGATCATTAAAATCTCAAACGGGCGGACTGCAGGATGAATCCCACAAGGAGAAAAATTGCAGGCTAGGGTATAACCCTATCATATCCTCTACCAAGAGGGTATTCTAAAACACATCGGATGAATATTCCTGGGGGCACTGAGAGCCCGCCGAGGCAGACACGGATCCCGTGATAACCGATGTGTTTTAGAATACAACACCCAGACGAAAGAAGCCGATAGATTGATAAACTATGCCGGGGCAGTTCGCAAGATAAGTGTTCCAACTGTGGTGTTGTATTACCTATTGGGAAGGCCAATCCAAATGGCGATGGAACCGGTCTTGAAAACCGTCGAGCGTTAATAACGCCTTTAGAGTTCGACTCTCTAGCCTTCCGCCAATGTTGTATTTGTGCAACATCCGAGTTGTTCAGAAATGATATCTAAGTTATAATAGAAACAAGTTAAGAAATTAACTGAAGTTAAGCGATTAACAAGTGTTGTATAACAACAACATCAAATTTGCAAAGAAATGATGTCTAAGTTATAATAGATACATGTTAAGAAATTAACTAAGTTTAATTGATTAGCAAGTGTGTAGTGTAAATGCAACATCAAATTTGCAAAGAAATGATAAAGCAGTTACAATACATATATGTTAAGAAATTAACAGTAACAAATGATAGAGTTAGTTACTATGTTCATTAAAAAATTAATTAAGTAGTGCTAGTTTTGCTTCGCAAGAAGCACTACTTTAAAACACATTTGAGGTTACCTAGGCGTGCTAGGTAGTATGACCCAGCAGAAGCGTATCTCCGACGGGAGACTGCAGTCGTACTACACGAAGGCTCCGAGCAACGGCACAGTCCCTAGCAGTAATGACGAAAGCACAGAACGGGAAGACGGATCCCTAGTATGTAGACTGAAGTTCCTCAAGTGTTTTTTAAAGTAGTTGAGACACCGGTTCAAATCCACTGGGAATAAAGAGAGAAGTGAGTGGTACTCTCCAACTACTAACAATTTTGGTCCCATAGTATAGCCTGGTGATTACAGCGGCTTGTCACGCCGTCAACAGGGGTTCGAATCCCCTTGGGACCGCCAAAGTTTATGTTCCGATGTTTCCACGCCAAGTTCGCTACTTGGATCCATGATAAGTTCGCTACTTATAGAATTGGGGAGTACAGAAAGTACCTTGTGTAAGGGTTAGATTCCCTTAGGAGCACCAAAGTTTTGTGGCATTTGCACAGTCACCAAGATAGTGCATTGTAAGTCCAATCTAGTTATGCACCGTTCATCTAGTGGACAAGGATAGTGCCCTTTCACGGCATTCACAGGGGTTCGAATCCCCTACGGTGTACCAAACAATGGGGGGCTAATCCACACGGGAGACTGTAAATCTCTTGCCATAATATGTGTGGTGGCTGGCAGTTAGGTTCGATTCCTTTAGTCCCCACCATTTGTAGTTGTTATTGATAAGTGTTTGAGATGAACATGGGGTATCGTTGGCAGACGTGCTGACTATGCGGGCCTAACTGGCGTGGAACAGGTCCTGACACAACCCGCCGTACGCTGTTGCCGGAAACGATCCGACGCATAAATTGGCACTCAAGCACTTTTCAATAGTCGCTATAGTATAATGGATAATATGCCGTGCTACGAACGCGGTGATCGTGGTTCGATTCCATGTAGCGGCACCAATGGAGTTGTTAGTTTAGTGGTAAAACCGCGGGTTGTGATTCCGCTATCACGAGTTCGATTCTCGTACGACTCCCCAAACAAGTTAAATATAGTATACAAAGGAGTATGCTATGACCGAAGAGCAATTAATTGAATTTTTAAAAAATAATTTATCGTTACAAGTATCAAACAACCCAGATCCGTATTTTTACAACGATGTGTTTACGATCAGTTTGGTACTAAATGGTAATACAACAATAAGTCAAATCGTTTTAAATGTCAACGATGGTATAGCTTAATGGGCTGTGAGATAGCTGGGGTTATCAACTGCTTTGCAAGCAGTCTTGGAAGGGTTCAATTCCCTTACGGTCCACCAAATTACCCGGAGAGGGGGCAGGATGGTAATGCAGCGGATTGCTAATCCGTAGACCATAGAAATATGGTCACTGGGTTCGATTCCCAGTCTCTCCGCCAAAGTCAGTTGGGGATTAGTTAAATGGTATAACAGTGGATTTTGATTCCATCATTGAAAGTTCGATTCTTTCATCCCCTGCCAAAGTTTGTGTTAGTTGTTTGAAAGGAAGTTTATGAAGTTGTACCTGTTGTATGGAATCACTTACGACCATTCTCCTGGTGAGCCTGAATTGCTGGGAGTGTTTGATACTAAAGCACGAGCCAAGTATGCTGAAGAAAAGTATAATTGGGAATTTGAAGGTAGTTGCATTTATGACAGTTACCGAATTGTTAAGACAAAACTTAACACATTTTTAGACGATGAAGATCGAGAATTAATTGGAGAAGAATATGAAAGCGTCAGCTAAACAGTAGTGTCGCTCTAGATCCCGTATTGGTCTAGGGTTGGCACATTAAAGAACTCTTTAATATAGTATTAAGACATTAAAGAAACTTTTAATACACCAACCCTTCGAGATGTTATGGTAGCATAGCGGACTCTTAATCCGACAAGTCACAGTTCGAATCTGTGCGGAGGGACCAAATATATGGGACAGACGCCGAATAGGTTGCGGCTCCAGACTTTTAATCTGGCGAGAAATTTCTCCGTGTGGGTTCGATTCCCACCTGTCTCACCAATAATTTTGATAGTTCGGATATTTTAGAACCTGTTTGATATTCTTCATAAGAAATTCTAAAAACATTTATATTTAGATAAGTCGTAATATATTCATCTCGTATTTTATCTGCCTCTTTGTGTTTTGGTTTTTCGTGTTGCTTCCCGTCAAGTTCAACTATGAGATTTATTTCAGGAAAATAAAAGTCTACGAAATACCATTTCTGTGTAATATGATTTTTGATAGTATATTCAGTTTCATATTTTAGAGAAATGTTATTATCTAGTAGCCAAGACTCAAATGATTCCTCAAGATATGATCTTTTATCTCTACGATAATTACTTCTTTTATTTTGTTTGATTCGTTCTATTATATTTTTTGACAGTAATGTAGATTTGCATTCTGGAGAACAAGTTTTAACAACTTTATTTTGAATAACAGTATTGCATACACAACAAAATGATATCTTTGAATATTGAATTTTTCTTGAAGGTATCAGCGAATTGGCTTTTTTGACTCCAATCGATATTTTTTGTTTTATTTCAGGATCAAGAGCAGTGCCAATTTTGTCGGCATTATAAAATGATGCCGAACATGAAGTTGAACAGAATTTATTATGTCGTTGTTTGTACGATAAGGATTTTTTACAATGTTGACATTTAACTGGATTATCTAAATAATCTAATTTGATTTTGTTTACTTTTTCTTTAAATGCCTTGGTTCCTAAAGAACTGGCCTCTTTAAGTTTTTTAGTATTATTTCTTTTTCCTTCTTCGGTATGAGAAATAATGTAATGGGTAAAAATACCCTTTGAAGTTTTTGGTTCTTTGCATATAATACAAGAACAAGGATAAGATGTATAGTTTGGCATACACTTATTTATGATATTTACATCATATCGTAAAAGTCCTACCATATAAAAACACATTCATTAAGGCATCCGGTACGAAAGTAAATTTAGCCGAATGTGTTTCTATATGGTAATATAGCATAGTGGCTAATGCAGCGGCTTCATACGCCGCCTATCGTTGGTTCGAGTCCAACTATTACCACTCGGTTTCGGGATAGACGGCGTGATGAGTCCCTGAAAGTCTTAGCTGAAGGCGGCTTCAGTGACACGGCAGTAGACTCAAGGTAGCATAAACTCTTGCGTTCGAGACAAAGACTAATCTTCTACACCGGGAAGTGGCGGTGTAGTC
>Ga0164297_10002689_pt1 | contig 17322 bp, 16 predicted proteins | sample GEODES058metaG_FD_113539 | JGI IMG/M metagenome (GOLD analysis project Ga0164297, IMG submission 113539) | Dystrophic lake water microbial communities from Trout Bog Lake, Wisconsin, USA - GEODES058 metaG | ecosystem: Environmental > Aquatic > Freshwater > Lake | place: USA: Trout Bog Lake...
GGAAATCATGATTCCGCTGGTCGGCACCCGCAAGGAACTGGAAATCACCCGGGCGCAGATCGAGAAGGTGGCCGCTGAGGTGTTCGCCGAATCCGGGATGACCATCGAGCACATTATCGGCACCATGATCGAGCTGCCGCGTGCCTGTATCATTGCCGACAAGATTGCCGAGGTGGCCGATTTCTTCTCCTTCGGCACCAACGATCTGACGCAAACCACGTTCGGCCTCTCACGCGATGACGCGGGCAAGTTCCTGCCGACTTATGTCGAGCAGGGGATTCTGGAGAAAGACCCGTTCATCTCGCTCGACCGCGAAGGCGTGGGCGCGCTGGTGCGGATTGCCGCCGAGGGGGGGCGCAAAACCCGGCCGAACATCAAGCTCGGCATTTGCGGCGAGCATGGTGGCGATCCGTCCTCGATCGCGTTCTGCGAGAGCGTGGGGCTGGATTATGTGTCGTGCAGCCCGTACCGCGTGCCCGTTGCCCGCCTCGCCGCGGCGCAGGCGGCGCTGGGTGCGGGGGGCGATCGGACGGCCTGAAGCATGCGGGGAAAGCGTGGGAAGCGCGGACTGCGCGCCGCGCCGCCATCGTGTGCGCGGCGGGTGGTGAGGCTGCGGCGGGGCAAGGGGGCGGATGGCGGCAAGCTATCGGCGCTGGTGAACGCGTGGAATATGGCGCCGGGGCAAAGCCCGGGCCTGCCGTATTTTTTTCCGAAAGGCTCCATCCATTGATCCCGCCGGTGGCCCTGGTTACCGGTGGCGCTAAGCGGCTTGGCCGTGCGGCGGCACTGGCGTTGGCGGATGCCGGCTTTGCCGTCGCGGTGCATTGCAACGGCAGCGTGGACGAGGCGGAGGCTACGGCGGCGGAGGTGCGGGCGCGTGGCGTTGGCGCCGTGGTGCTGCGTGCCGATCTGGCCGACGAAGCCGCCGTGGTGCGTTTGGTGCCGGCGGCGATGGAGGCGTTGGGGCCGTTGGGCGTGCTGGTAAACAATGCCAGCGTGTTTGAGCGCGACGAGTGGGACACGGTGGATCGCGCCAGCTGGGACGCGCATCTGGAGCCGAATTTGCGGGCGCCGTTCGTGTTGATGCAGGCCTTTGCCAAGGCGTTGCCAGCCGACGCGCGCGGCTTGGTGATCAACCTGCTGGACGAGCGGGTTTGGTCGCTCACGCCGCATTTTGTGTCGTATACTGTCTCTAAGATGGGGCTGTGGGCGTTGACCCAGTCGATGGCGTTGGCGCTGGCGCCGCGCATCCGGGTGAACGGCATTGGCCCTGGGCCGGCGTTGCCCAATAGCCGGCAGACGCAGGCGCAATTTGACCGCCAGGCGGCCTCGGTGCCGCTGGGCTACGGGCCAACCCCGGATGAGGTGGGCCGGGCGGTGCGGGCTTTGCTGGAGCTACCGTCGATGACGGGGCAAATGATCGCCTTGGATGGGGGGCAGCATTTGCAATGGGGCCCCACGCCCGGCGTGCAGGTGGAGGAATAGCGGATGGACCGCCCGCGGATTGCCGACGCCAATCTGGGCCTGCGCCACGTGTTTTTACGCGACATGGTGCTGTCCGCCAGCATCGGCATTTACGCGCATGAGCACACCACGCCGCAGCGCATTCGGATTAACGTCGATTTGGGCGTGACCGATGATGGGGCGCTGCCGATGTCCCGCGCCTCCGTGGGGCGGGACGAGCTGGCGCGGGTGGTGGATTACGAGGCGCTGGCGATCAATGTTCGCCGGATCTGCGCGTCTGGCCATGTCAACCTCGTTGAGACCTTGGCGGAGCGTTTGGCCGAGGCGGCACTGGAAGATGAGAGGGTTATTTACGCGCGAATTACCGTCGAAAAACTTGACATCTTCGCAGATGCAGCAAGCGCGGGTGTTGCGGTGGAGCGGCGGCGGCGCTGAATTTGTCCACTGCGGCGAAATGCAGCTTCAGATTCAGTCACATAAGACATTTTCTTAAGTATGTAACGAGAATGTCATTTTCAAATTCAATGAAATCAATAGCTTATAATTCCTGCATTAAATTGAGGCAATCCGTGCAGACCTAGCGATTCCGGGGGGTTAGGGGGTTGGTTCACTGGATTGCTCACAGAGTTATCCACAGGAATCGTGGATGAAAATTCGCGCTGTGGATCGCCATTTGCTACCCTGCCCGGCGACATGGCAGCGAGGCGTACGAGAGGGCAGTGACCGAAACGAATTTACCTGAGCCAACCCCGCCGCGTGGCGTGATGGTGATCGAAACGGCGCTGGAAACCATGCCGCTGTCGCCGGGCGTGTACCGGATGCTCGGCGCCGATGGGGCGGCGCTGTACGTGGGCAAGGCGCGGGCGTTGAAGAAGAGGGTGACATCGTACACCCAGATCCATCGCCTGTCTGAGCGGCTGCGGCGGATGGTGGCGGAAACGGTGACGATGGAGATTGTCACCACGCATACCGAAGCGGAAGCGCTCCTGCTGGAGGCCAATCTGATCAAGCGGCTGAAGCCGCGCTATAACATCGTGCTGCGGGACGACAAATCCTACCCCTGGCTGATGCTGACCGAAGACCATCCGTATCCGCAAATTACCAAGCATCGCGGCGCGCGCGTGCGCAAGGCGAGCTATTTCGGCCCGTTTGCCTCCGCCTGGGCGGTGAACCAGACGGTGACGGCGATGCAGCGGGTGTTTCTGCTGCGCTCGTGCGCCGACACGGTATTTGCCAACCGCAGCCGCCCGTGCCTGCTGCACCAGATCCGTCGCTGCTCGGCGCCGTGCGTGGGGCGGATTTCTGAGGCTGATTATGCCGCTCTGGCCGACCAGGCGCGCGCCTTCCTGGCCGGCAAAGCCAGCAGCGTGCAGCGCGATCTGGCCGCCGAGATGGAGCAGGCGGCCGAGGTGCTGGAGTTTGAGCGCGCGGCGGCGATCCGCGACCGTATCCGGGCGCTGACCAGCGTGCAGGGCACCGACGTGATCAACCCGGCCAGTTTGGGCGATGCTGATGTGATCGCGGCCTATCAGATTGCCGGGCAAACCTGCGTGCAGGTGTTTTTCGTGCGCGGCGGGCGCAATAACGGCAACCGGGCGTTCTACCCAAGCCATACCAAAAACGAGGAAACGCCGGAGGTGCTGGCCGCCTTTATCGCCCAGTTCTACGACGACAAGCCGCCGCCGCCGCTGCTGCTGCTGAATTGCGCCTTGGAGGAGCAGGGGCTGATCGAGGAGGCGCTGAGCCTGAAATCCCAAACCTTCGGAGAGGGAACAGGCAGAGGGGGCCGCAAGGTGGAGATCGCCATTCCGCAGCGCGGCGAAAAAGCGGCGGTGGTGGCGCATGCGACGTTGAACGCGCGCGAGGCGTTGGAACGCAAACTGGCGGAAAGCGCCGGACAGGCAAAGTTGCTGGAGGCGACCGGCGCCTTGTTCGACATCCCGACGCCGACGCGGATTGAGGTCTATGACAACTCCCACATCATGGGCAGCAACGCCTATGGCGTGATGATCGTCGCCGGGCCGGAGGGGTTCAACAAAGCCGCCTACCGCAAATTCGCCATCCGCGGGCCGATTACCCCAGGCGACGACTTTGCCATGATGACCGAGGTGCTGACGCGGCGGTTCGCGCGGGCGCTGAAGGACGAAGACGCGGAGTGGCCGGATCTGGTGCTGATCGATGGTGGCGCCGGGCAGCTATCGGCAGCGCGCGCGGTGCTGGAGGAATTGGGTATCACCGATGTGAAGCTGGTGGGGGTGGCAAAGGGGCCCGACCGCAATGCCGGGCGCGAGTGGTTCCACATGGATGGGCAGGAGGCGTTTCAGTTGCCGCCGCGCGATCCGGTACTGTATTTTCTGCAACGTTTGCGCGACGAGGCGCATCGTTTCGCCATCACCACCCATCGCGCCGGGCGGTCCAAATCGCTGGTGCAAAGCGAGTTGGATGAAATTCCCGGCATCGGCCCGGGCCGCAAGCGGGCACTGCTGAACCATTTCGGTTCCGCCCGTGGAGTAAAGCAAGCCGGCTTGCATGATTTGGAGGCCGCCCCTGGCGTGTCGAAAGAGATTGCCCGCCGGGTCTACGGTTTTTTTCATCCCGGCGTTCGGGTAGAGGGGGCAGCATGAAACACTACGTCGCCGCAATCGCATTCATCCTGGCCAGCTTCACCGCCCGGGCCGCCGATCCGGACGTGCTGTGGAAGTTCGTGCACGACAAATGCGTGCCCGGCCAGATGCAGGCGCAAGATCCCAAGCCCTGCGTTGAGGTTTCGCTGGCCGATGGCGTGGCGGTGCTGAAGGACATCAACGGCATTGCCCAGCATTTGCTGATCCCGACCGCGAAGAACACCGGCATGGACGATCCGGCAGTACTGGCGCCGGCGACCCCCAACTATTTCGCCGCCGCCTGGAAGGCGCGGCATTTCATGGATGGCAAACTCGGCAAGACGCTGCCACGCGATGCGATTTCACTGGCGATTAATTCGGTATCTGGCCGGACGCAGAACCAGTTGCATATCCACATTGATTGCGTGCGCCCGGATGTGCGCGCGGTGCTCCATGGGCAGTCGGCGGACCACTGGGCGAGCGTGAAAATGCCAGGGGGCAACAGCTACAAAGTGCGGCAAATCGCCGGTAGCGACCTGGAGGCGGTGAACCCGTTTCTGCTGTTGGCGCGCGAGCAACCCGATTCGGTAGCGGATTATGCGCATCACACGCTGGTGGCGGTCGGGGCGGTGCTGCCCGATGGGCGGGAGGGGTTTTACCTGCTCGATGACCACGCCGATCTGGCGACGCTGGATCGGGCCAGTGGGGAGGAATTGCAGGATCATGGGTGTGAGGTAGCGAAGTAAGGCAAGCGCTCCTATTTTTGAAAAAAGGAGCAAAAAACTTTTCTGATTTCGTTGCCGTTGGCGTACTCCAAGCAATGAGAGTAGGCCAACGGCTAGGCGTGGACGAAGGTTTTTTGTTCGAAAATAGAACGTCTATCCCCTCACCTTCGCCGGCCTGAACACCCCCCAAGGATTAGGCATCACGCCGGACGGAATATCGATCACCGTCGGCACATCCTCCTTGAAGCCAGCGGTAATCGCGGCCTCCAATGCCTCCGGCGTGTTCACCCGCCGGCCAACGGCGCCGAAGCTCTCGGCCAGTTTGACGAAATCCGGGTTGCGCAATTCGCTGGCGATCACCCGGGCGCCGTAATTCTCAGATTGGATACGGCGCACGTTGCCGTAGGCGCCATCGTTGGTCATCACGATCACGATCGGGATGCGATGCTGAACGGCGGTCGCGAGTTCCTGCACGTTGAACATGAAGCCGCCATCGCCGGTGACGCAGAGGACCTGCTTGTCCGGCCGGGCAACCTTCACCCCGAGGGCGGTGGCCACGCCCCAGCCGAGCGTACCTTGATAGCCCGGCGAAATGAACGTGCGCGGGCCGTAAACCGGGAAACTGGCGCGGGCCATGTAGCCGAGTTGGGTCAGTTCATCGACGAAAATTCCATCCTCGGGCAACGCGCGGCGAATGGCGCCGAGCAGGCCGAGTTGGGGTTGCATGCCCGTGAGCAAGCGGGTGGCCTCCGCCCGAGCGGCGGCCACGATGTCCGCGCGCGAGGCACGCACCGCATTATGCGCCGGGATGGCGGACAGCAATTGGCGCGCTCCATCGGCGGCATCGCCGGTGATGGCAACATGCGGGCGGGTGATGCGGTCTTGCGCTTCGGCATCGGCTTCGATGCGGATGATGGTGAGGTCTTTGTCGAAGCCCCAGCCTTCGAGTTGCAACTGCATCCGGCTGCCAATGGCCAGCAGCACATCGACCTGCTTCCACAGCAACTGCCCGGCCACCGCCGTCAGGCTCATGGGATGGCGGGCATCGACGACGCCGTGGCCCATGCGGTGCGCGACCACCGGGGCTTGCAAAAGCTCGGCGAGCGCGGTGACCTCGGCGGAGGCGTGTTGGGCGCCGGCACCGACCACGATCATCGGGTTTTTCGCCGCGCCGAGCAGCTTGGCGGCCTTGGCGATCAGGTCTGGGTTAATCGCCTGTTTGCGCGCGACCGCAGGGCTGGCGGGCAGCGTGACCGGGGCAGCCTGGCCCCAGACGTCGATCGCGCATTCCAGGCCGACCGGGCGGGGTTGGCCCGAGGCCATTTCCTCAAACGCGGTCTGCATCTTATCCGCGCCTTGCTGCGGCGTGGTCATGCGGTCCGACCATTTGGTGAGCGATTTCAGCACCCCGAGTTGATCCGGGATTTCGTGCAAATGGCCGATGCCCTTGCCGATGGCGGAGGCCATGATCTGGCCGGTGAGCGCCAGCACCGGCGCCGAGCAGGCATAGGCGGTGCACAAGGCGGCGGTGGTGTTCAAAATCCCCGGCCCCGGCACCACGGCATAGGCCGCCGGCTTGCCGGTGGCCATGGCGGCACCGAGCGCCATGTAGGCGGTGCCCTGCTCGTGGCGGGTGTGAATGGGGCGCAGGGCGTTCTGGTTTTTGTAGAAGGCGTCGAACAGCAAATCGTTTTGCACGCCGGGCAGGCAGAAAATCGTGTCGATCCCGTTGCGGATCATGGTGCTGACGGCCGCATCCGCCGTGTTCATGGTTTGCGGGGCGGGCTCGGGCATTTTGGTTTCCTCTGGCAGATCTTGTTGCCAGGGATCATGCGACGGAACAATCAGTTGGGCAAATTGCCGCCCTACCCTCCGTAACAGCCCGCCTGCCGCCCGCGTTCGCGCACCAGCGCCAGCACCGCCTCGCAGTTCGGCATCGCGTGGCCGGTCATGCCGCCGAGTTCCACCACGGCGCCGAGCAGGGCGTCGATTTCCATCGGGCGGCCGCGTTCGAGGTCTTGCAGCATGGAGGTTTTATGCTCGCCGACTTCGGCGGCGCCCTCGATGCGTTTTTCCAGGCTGACGGCGAAGCGGACGCCGAGGGCTTCGGCCACCAGTTGCGCTTCCGTCATCATCGCCCGGCACAAAGCGCGCAGATCCGGCCGACCGGTGATGGTGGCCAGCGTGGCGCCGGTGAGGGCCGAGACCGGGTTGAAGCAGAGATTACCCCAGAGTTTGACCCAGATCTCATCGCGGATTTTCGGCCGCACCGGGGCTTTCAACCCGGCGGCGATCAACGCTTTGCTGAGCGCCTCCACCCGTTCGGACCGGCTGCCATCCGGTTCACCCAGGCTGAAACGGTCGCCGTAGCTGTGGGTGATGATACCGGGTGCGGTGACCTCGGCGGCGGGGTAGACCACGCAGCCAATGGCTTGGGACGGCGGCAGCAGATCCCATAATTTGCCGCCCGGATCGACGTTTTCCACCCGCCGGTCGCGGAACGGGCCATCGAGGCCGTAGAAATACCAGTACGGGACCCCGTTAATGCCGGTGACCAGGGCGGTATTCGGCCCCATCATGCTGGCGATGGCGGGGGCGGCGCCGGGCAGGGAATGCGCTTTCAGCGTGACAATGACGTAGTCTTGCAGCCCGGCTTCCGCCGCATCGGCGACGCAGCGCGGATGCACGGTCAGGCGTTCCTCGCCTGAGATCATCGTGACGCCATTGGCTTGCATCGCCGCCAGATGCGGGCCACGGGCGATGAAGGTGACATCGGCGCCGGCGGCGGCAAGCTTAACCCCCAGCATGCCGCCGATAGCGCCGGCGCCGAAAATCGCGATCCGCATTACGCGCCCAGCCCGAGTTTTTCGGCCAGGCCGATGCGTTGCAGCTTGCCGGTGGCGCCCTTGGGGATTTCCGCCAGGAAGACGATTTTGCGCGGTACCTTGAAGGGCGCCAGACGTTCGCCGCAGAAATCGCGCAGGGTGCGTTCGTCCAACGCATGCCCTTCGCGCAGCACCACCGCGGCGGCGACCTCTTCGCCCAATTTGTCGTGCGGCATGCCGAAGGTGACGACCTGGGCGACCGCGGGGTGATCCATCAGGATGGTATCGACCTCCAGCGGCGAGATTTTCTCGCCGCCGCGATTGATGATTTCCTTCAGGCGGCCGGTCAGGCGCAGATAGCCCTGTTCGTCCAGCGTGCCCTGGTCGCCGGTGCGGAACCAGCCATTCGTGAAGGCGGTGGCGTTGGCAGAGGGGTTGTTTTCGTAGCCGGCGGTGACGTTGCGGCCGCGAATGACGATTTCGCCCAGGCTGCCAGTGGGCAGGATGGTGCCGTCCTCGGCCATGATCGCGACCTCCGGCCCAGCGGCGATGCCGACCGAACCGGCGAAATGCGGCCGGGGCGGCAGCGGGTTGGAGGCCATTTGGTGGGAGGCTTCCGTCATGCCGTAGCTTTCGATCACCGGCACGCCGAACGCCTCCTCCAGCGCCGTCATCACCTGCGGGGGCAGGGAGGCGGAGGAGGAGCGGATGAAGCGCAGCCGGCCGCGGGCGATGATGTCGGCATTGCGCGCCGTCAGGCCGAGCAGGGCCTGATGCATGGTGGGCACGGCGGTGTACCAGCTCGGGCGCACGGCATCGTATTGGGCGAAGAAGCGGAAGGCGTTGAAGCCGGGGGTGCAGCAGACCGCGCCGCCAGCGGCGACCGAGGACAGTACAGCGGCGATCAGGCCGTGAATATGGAATAGCGGCATGATGTTGAGGCAGACATCATCCGGGCCGAGCACCAACATTTCCCCGATATGATAGGCCGAGGCGGTGACGTTGATCTGGCGTAGCGGCACGATCTTCGGGCGGGAGGTGGTGCCCGAGGTATGCAGCACCAGCGCGATATCCTCGGCTTCCGCCATGCCGGGATGGGCGGCGGGGCCAGCCATCGGCGCCTGCGGTTGCAGGGTGAAGTCCCCAGCCAGTTCGGTGGGGAGGAGTTCGATGACCGGAATGCCGCGGGTGGCGGCGACCGCGCGGGCTGGGCTGTCCATGCCGTGCTGGATGACCAGCGCCTTGGCGTTCAGGTCCGAGAGGTAGAAATCGAACTCATCGGCGCGATAGGCCGGGTTGAGCGGCGCGGTGGTGGCGCCGGCGGCGATCGCCAGGAAGGCGGCGGCCATTTCCGGGCCATTGGGCAGCACCATCGCCACCCGATCATGCCGGCCGATGCCCAGATCGTTCAGCCGGGCGATCGTGCGGGCCGCCAGCGCACGCAGGCCGCCATGGGTGAGCGGGGCGCGATCCGGGGCGCTGATGGCCGGGGCGCTCTCGGCGCCGCGCGCCAGCAGGCCGATGACGGTGTCGGCGAGGTAGTTGGTCACGGACGTCTCCTAGGATGAAGGCAAGGGTTAAGCACTTCTTTTTGTGAACAAAAAGAAGCAAAAAAACGTTCTGACCTTGTTGCCGTTGGCGTGCCTTGACGGATGGTGTACGGCGTAGCCAAGGTATCGACGAAGTTTTTTTGGCGCTTTTTGTTCACAAAAAGAACTGCTTACTTCTCGCTTCCTACCCCGATTTACGCTGCCGGAGAAGCCACCAACTGCATCCGCTGCCCGCGCTGGCGCATGGGTCGCAGTACGAAGATGGCCAGCAGGGCGGCGAGCAGGTTGACCGCCGCACAGATCATGAACACGCCCTGCCAGCTGCCGGTGGCATCGCGCAGCACGCTGGAGAGCGGCACCAGCAGGGCGGCGGTGCCTTTGGCGGTGTAGAGCATGCCGTAATTGGTGGTGGCGTATCGGGCGCCGAAGATGTCTGTGCAGGTGGCGGGGAAGAGCGAGTAGATTTCCCCCCAGGCGAAGAACACCAGACCGGAGATGATCACGAACGACACCGGGTCATGCGCCCAGGCGACCAGGGCGTAAATGCCGAAGGCTTCCAGCCCGAAGGCGATGAACATGGTGATTTCCCGCCCGATCTGGTCCGACACCCAGCCGAAGAAGGGGCGGGTCAGCCCGTTCAGCACCCGGTCCAGCGAGAGGGCGAAGGTGAGCGCTGGCAGGGTGAGGCCGAGCAGGGTGACGGGTTGTTTGGCCACGCCATAATCCTGCGCGATGACGGCGAGTTGCGCGGTGGCCATCAGCCCGCCGGCGCCGACCATGACGAACATCAGATACATCAGCCAGAAGATCGGGTGTTTCAGTACCTCCGCCGGGCGGAATTGCGGGCCGTGCGCGATGGCGGTGGCGCGGTCCACATGCGGCGGCGGGGTGAGCAGCAGGGAGACCAGCACGACGACAACGCCCTGCACCGCGCCAAAGGTGATGAAGGCGGATTGGTAGCCGTTGGTGGCAATCCACAGCGAAATCGGCACGATGGTGATGGCCGAGCCGGCGCCGAAGCCGGCGGCGGTGAGGCCGGAGGCGAGGCCGCGCCGGTCCGGGAACCATTTGGCCGCGTTGCCGATGGTGGCGCCGTAGATGATGCCGCCGCCGGTGCCGCCGACGGCGGCGCCGACATAGAGCATCGTCAGGCTATCAGCATAGCCGTTGATGAGCCAGGAGGCGCCGATCAGCAGGCCACCGGCAAACACCGTCGGGCGTGGGCCGAAGCGGTCGATCAGGTAACCTTCGAACGGCACCAGCCAGGTTTCGGTGACGACGAAGATGGTGAAGGCGATCTGGATGGCTTTGGTGCCCCATTTATGCGCCTGATCGATCGGCAGCACGAACAAGGTCCAACCATATTGCAGATTGGCGATCATAATCATGCAGATAATGCCGAGGACCAGTTGCACCCAGCGATTGCGGATCAGATGTGGCACGGTGCAGGCCTCCAGCTATGTTGCCCGTGGGCGATAGCAGGGGGGATTGCGGCGGCGCAACGTGTCAATGGAAGAAAATTGCGTGTAAATGGTGTAAATGTGATTGAATTGTTCAAAACTACGCGCGTTGTTGGCATAGATGAAGTCGGACGTGGGCCGCTGGCCGGCCCGGTGGTTGCGGCGGCGGTGATTTTGCCGGCCGATCTGCCGGCGGCGCTGGCTGGGCGATTGGCGGATTCCAAGACGCTGACGGCGGCCAGGCGGGTGGCGATCGCGGCCGCCTTGCGGGCGACGCCGGGGGTGGAAATTGGCGTGGGGGCGGCGTCCGTGGCCGAGATCTTGCGGATCAACATCTTGCAGGCGACATTGCTGGCGATGCGTCGGGCGGTGGGACGGCTGGCGGCACCGCCGACGCTGGCGTTGATCGACGGGATCAGTGACCCCGGCCTGGCCTGCCCGGTGCGCTGCATTGTTGGCGGCGATGGCGTGGAGCCGGCGATCTCGGCGGCGTCTATCATCGCCAAAGTGTTGCGCGATCGGCTGATGGCGCGGCTCGATCAGCGCTATCCCGGCTATGGCTGGGCGGGCAATGCCGGCTATGGCACCGCCGGCCATCGCGCGGCGCTCATGCGGCTTGGACTGACGCCGCATCATCGGACCGGGTTTGGGCTGGTGCGGCAGTTGCATCTCGGGCTGGGTTAATCTGTTCCGGCCCTGCCCTTTCGAGCATTGACGCGATCACGATTGACGTGGCCAGAAGAGGGCGTCCAACATCGTTTTTCACCGGCTTGGAGTACCCTTGGAAATCGTCCGCGAATTGCCGCTCGACCAGGTTTTGCTCGGTGATAGCGTGCGCATGATGCGCATGTTGCCGCCGGCCTCGGTGCATTGCGTCTTCGCCGATCCGCCCTACAACCTGCAATTGCGCGGCGAGTTGCGACGGCCGGATGATAGCCTGGTCGACGGGGTGGATGACGACTGGGACCGGTTCGCGGATTTTGAGGCCTATGATCGCTTTACCCGCGAATGGCTGGCCGAATGCCGCCGCGTGCTGCGGAAAGATGGCACGATCTGGGTGATCGGCAGTTACCACAATATCTTCCGCATCGGCGCGATTTTGCAGGAAATGGGGTTCTGGATCCTCAACGATGTGATCTGGCGCAAGTCCAACCCGATGCCGAATTTCAAGGGCCGGCGGTTTACCAACGCACATGAAACGCTGATTTGGGCCGCGCGCGACCGGGATAGCCGGTATCGGTTCAACTACCAGGCCATGAAGGCACTGAACGACGACCTGCAAATGCGCAGCGACTGGTTTATCCCGCTCTGCACCGGCGCCGAGCGCTTGCAGAACGAGCATGGGCTGAAGCTGCACCCAACGCAAAAGCCGGAAGCGTTGCTGCATCGCGTGCTGCTGGCCAGCACCGGGGTGGAGGATATCGTGCTGGACCCGTTCCTGGGTAGCGGCACCTCGGCGGCGGTGGCCAAGCGGTTGGGGCGGCGCTACATCGGCATCGAGCGCCATCCCGCCTACGTGGAAGCGGCGCTGGGCCGGCTGCTGCGCACCGAGCAGGCCCCGGATGTGAGCAACGCCACCACCCAGTCCCGCCGGGAAATTCCGCGCGTGCCGTTCGGCAATATCGTTGAGCGTGGGCTGCTGCCGCCGGGCACGGTGCTGCGCGACCGGATGAAGCGGGTGAGCGCCACCGTGGTGGCCGATGGCACCATCCGGTCTGGCGATCTGCAAGGCTCCATCCACAAGATTGGCGCCACCCTGACCAATGCGCCATCCTGCAATGGCTGGACGTTCTGGCATTTTGAGCGGGATGGGAAGTGGGTGGCGATTGATGAGTTGCGGGCGGGGATTAGTGAGGCTGGGGTGGCGGTTAAATAGAGTGTCGGGAAACCTGGATGTTCTTGTTGCGGACAAAAAGGACCAAAAAACCTTTGCCTATGTAGGCACCGCAGTCCGCTCACCGCCCCGTATCGCTGCTTGGAGATGGTTTTCCTTGGGGGCCAGCGGACAGACATAGCGCGGCGAGTGGGCGCAGGATGGCGCGAAGGCGAAGTTGAAATCCAGGATCACCCGGCCATCGGCGGCCTGGCCCAGATCGGCGCCCTTGATGGTGTCTAGCAGATAGCGACCGCCGCCATAGGTTTCCGGGCCGCTGGTGGCGTCGGTGAACGGCAGGAACACCCCGCCGCCATAGCCGCCAATCCAGTAGAGCGTCAGTTCGCCGCCCAACGCCGCCAGCCCTTCGGTGCGGGCGAAGGGATGGGCGGCGACGGTGCCGTCCACCCCAGCGGCGAGGTGCAGCGGCGCGCCGGAGCGCGGCTGCAAGGCCACCAGAAAGCGCAGCGCCGGATCGTAGTCATACAGGGCGACGCCGGTGAAGCCGGCCAGCGCCGCCGGCTCCAGCGGGGTTTGGCTGTGGTGGGCGAACAGATCGTCGCGCGTCGCCCGCCACAGCGCCCAGCCGGCGCGCGGATCATCGGCCGCGCGCACGGCGCCGTAGAGATCGGCGACGCGGCGCCGCCAATCCCACAGGCTTTGCACGGCGCTTAGTAGACCACGACGCTGCGGATGCTTTCGCCGCGGCGCATGAGGTCGAAGCCATCGTTGATCTGCTCGAACGGCAGCACATGGGTGATCAGGTCGTCGATATTGATCCGCCCATCCATGTACCAATCCACGATGCGCGGTACGTCCGTGCGGCCGCGCGCGCCGCCGAAGGCGGTACCCATCCAGACCCGGCCGGTGACGAGCTGGAACGGCCGGGTGGAGATCTCCTGGCCCGCGCCGGCGACACCGATGATGATGGATTTGCCCCAGCCGCGATGGGCGCATTCCAGCGCCTGCCGCATCAAGGTGGGATGGCCGACGCATTCGAAGGTGTAATCCGCCCCGCCTTTGGTCAGGTTAACGAGATAGGGCACCAGATCGCCTTCAACCTCAGTCGGGTTGACGAAATCCGTCATGCCGAACTTTTCCGCCATCGCCCGGCGGCCGGGATTGATGTCCACGCCGACGATCTGTTCGGCGCCGATCATCCGCAGGCCCTGGATGACGTTGAGGCCAATGCCGCCGAGGCCGAAGACCACGGCACGGCAGCCAGCTTCCGCCTTGGCGGTGTTCATCACCGCGCCAATCCCGGTGGTGACGCCACAGCCGATGTAGCAAACCTTGTCGAACGGTGCGTCTGACCGGATTTTTGCCAGGGCGATTTCCGGCAGCACGGTGAAGTTGGAGAAGGTAGAGGTGCCCATGTAATGCGCGATCGGCGTGCCGTCGCAGGAGAAGCGGCTGCTGCCGTCCGGCATCAGGCCCTGGCCTTGGGTGGAGCGGATGGCGACGCAGAGATTGGTTTTGCGGCTGAGGCAGTATTCACACTGCCGGCATTCCGGGGTGTAGAGCGGAATGACGTGGTCGCCTTTTTTCAGCGAGGTGACGCCTTTGCCCACGTCCACCACCACGCCGGCGCCTTCATGGCCGAGAATGGCGGGAAAAATGCCTTCCGGATCGGCGCCGGACAGGGTGAATTCATCGGTGTGGCAGATGCCGGTGGCTTTGATTTCCACCAACACCTCGCCTTCGCGCGGGCCTTCGAGGTCGACGATTTCCAGCGACAAGGGCGCACCGGCTTTGCGGGCAACGGCAGCTCGGGTTTTCATCGGGCTTAAATCTCCTGACTAATCGCCGCGCAGGGCCATGGCGGCCTTGGCGGCAGGGCGGGCAAAGCAGGCGGCATACCAGGCGCGGATGGCGGGTTTGTCCGCCAAGGCTTCCGGGTTGCCGCGCAGATAAAACAGCACCGTGGCGAGGTTGAGGTCGGCGACAGTAAAGCGCCCTCCGATGAGGTAGCCGCCGCCTTTGACGAGGGCGGCTTCCAGCACCGCCAACGGTGCGACCAGGGCGACCAGCGCTGCCGCGACCAAAGTTGGATTGCGGTCCGGTTCCGGCAACATCAACGTGTTGTACATCGCTGCCGCGCAATGCGGTTCCGCCTCCGTTACCGCCCACAGCGTCCACATCGTCATCTGGCCATCTTCGGCCAGGTTGGCCGGCGCGAGGGAACCGCCATATTTTTTGGCGAGGTAGAGGTTGATCGCCAGCGATTCCCAGATCACCACCCCATCATCATCAATCGCCGGGACGTGGCCGTTCGGGTTGATGGCGAGAAATGCCGGTGTGCGGCTGCCTTCGGGGCCGACGGCAACGGGAACATGCTCGTAGGCAACACCAAGTTCCGTTGCCATCCATAAGGTGCGGATCGCCCGCGAACGCGGTACGCCATAGATTTTCAGGGCCATCGAACATGCTCCGAGCTGGTTACGCCGCCGCACCCTATCCGCGGCGGGTGCTGTTTCGCTAGCCCTGGATGCCGCCGCGCGCCGGGCGGCCATGCAGCGCAAGCCTTGCGCTGCATGGCCGCGCCCCAATATCGGCTGACAGCAAGACCAGTTGAGGAACAGCGCGTGTTGACGACCGTTACCCCGAGCCTGCCCGAAACCCACACCGCCCGCCCGACGCGCGAGGAAGCGGAAGCCGCCGTGCGCACGCTGCTGCGCTGGGCGGGCGATAATCCGGACCGCGAAGGCCTGGCCGGCACGCCGGAGCGGGTGGTCCGGTCTTACGAGGAATTTTACGCCGGCTACCAGATCGATCCGGTGGCGGTGCTGGAGCGGACGTTCGAGGAAACCGACGGCTACGACGAGATTGTGCTGCTGCGCGACATCCGGCTGGAAAGCTATTGCGAGCACCACATGGTGCCGATCGTGGGCGTGGCGCATGTGGCGTATCTGCCCAACCGGCGGGTGGTAGGCATTAGTAAACTCGCCCGCGTGGTGGAGGCGTTTGGCAAGCGGTTGCAGATCCAGGAGAAGCTGACGGCACAAATCGCCAACACCATCAACGAGGTGCTACAACCGCGCGGTGTGGCAGTGGTGATTGAAGCCGAGCATCAGTGCATGACGACGCGCGGCATCCACAAATCCGGCGTGGCGATGGTTACCAGCCGCATGCTGGGCGCGTTCCGCGAAAACCCGGAGACGCGGCGGGAATTGATGGCGATGCTGGGGCGTCGGTCGGCGTTGCAGTGTGGCTAAGACGGCGCGCTGATCGCCCGGCGCACCAGCCAGCCAATCCGTAACGTGAGTGCGGCGGTGGCCGCCGCGCCGAGGCCGAGCAGGCCAAAGCGGAGGCCGCCGGCGCCGGATTGCCAGGCGGCGATGCCGGCGTCGGCAAAGCCGCCAATGCCGACATAGAGCAGCAAAGCCGGCAGGGCGGCGGCGGTGCCGAGCAGATAGTCTCGCCAACCGATGCCGGACAGGCCGAGGACGAAACTGGCGGGGGCAAACGGCATTACCGGGTTTACCCGCACCAACGCCACCAGCCGCCAGCCTTCGCGCGCCAGGGCACCATCCAGCCCGGACAGGCGCTGCCGCCGCGCCATCCAACCTTGTACGACCGGGCGAAAGGCCGAACGGCTGAGCCAGAATGACAATGCGGCGCCGGACAGGGTGGCCAGGGCGGACAGCACAAAGCCGCTGGCCACGCCATAGAGGGCCCCGGCGGCCACCCCGAGCAGCGAGGCCGGCAGAAAGCCGACCGCCGCGACCAGCATTTGCACCACCGCGAACACCAGCCAGCCCAGCACGCCCAGGCCCTGCACCGTGCGGCTGAGGGCGGCGGCGCTGGCGATGGCGGCAGCGGCTGGGGCGCGCGCTGCGTATAGCCCGGCGGCGATGGCACCCATCAGCACCAATGCCAGCACGAGACGCCCGAGTTGGGCCGGCTTCATACCGGGCCCGGCGCCAGTCTCAGTTCTGGCCGGTCTGCGAAGATCGCCGGCTTGATCCAACCCCAGCGGCACAGCCGGTAGGCGATCGAGGTGTGCAGCACGCCCAGCCCGTAGGTGACGCTGCGGCGGAAATTGATCGAACTGGCCTCGGCGAAATAGCGCGTCGGGCAGGAGATCTCCCCCAGTTCGAAGCCGAAATGCACGGCTTGGGCGATCATCTGATTATCGAAGACAAAATCATCCGAACAGGCTTCCAGCGGCAGCCGCTCCAGCAACTGCCGGCTCCAGGCGCGGTAGCCGGTGTGGTATTCCGACAGCTTGCGGCCGAGCATGATGTTTTCGAACGCGGTGAGCAGCCGGTTGGCGATGTATTTGTAAAGCGGCATGCCGCCTGCCAACGCCCCGCGCCCTAGAATGCGCGAGGCGAACACCGCATCGTAGTGCCCGGAGGCGACCATGGAGGCCATCGCGGCCAGCAGTTTGGGTGAATACTGATAATCCGGGTGCAGCATCACCACGATATCCGCCCCGCGCGCCAGGGCGGCGCGGTAGCAGGTTTTCTGATTACCGCCGTAGCCGCGATTGGCGCTATGCACCAGCGTGTGCAAGCCGAGCTGGCGGGCGAGGGCCGCGGTTTCATCCGGGCTGGCGTCGTCAGTCAAAATGATATCGTCCACCAGGTCGCGCGGGATTTCCGCCACCGTGCGTTCCAGGGTTTTCATCGCATTATAGGCGGGCAGCACGACCGCGACACGCAAACCCAACAACATGGCACTCGGCTTCCTTACGCGGGCGATGATTGGTGGGACCCGATCGGGCCCAACATTGCGCAGACCGAACACCCCGTTACATCTATAAACTATTGCCCGCCTTGGCTGAATACGTCAATGATTTGGCAGAAACATCATTTTA
>Ga0164297_10002694_pt1 | contig 17312 bp, 27 predicted proteins | sample GEODES058metaG_FD_113539 | JGI IMG/M metagenome (GOLD analysis project Ga0164297, IMG submission 113539) | Dystrophic lake water microbial communities from Trout Bog Lake, Wisconsin, USA - GEODES058 metaG | ecosystem: Environmental > Aquatic > Freshwater > Lake | place: USA: Trout Bog Lake...
ACACCTTCTGAAAACATAAAAAAGAAGTAAAAGAAAAACGTTTGACGAAATGATTAAAGATTAACCAAAAAAACAAGGCAAAAATCAGATGTAAAGGCAGGTCGAAGGTTTTGCAACGGTCTCGTATTAGTCAAACTAGTCTTTAACTGGCATTCGCTAAAGATAAAGGTCAAGCCACCTCATCTTGTTTTGCAACAGCTTGTTGCAAAATTGTAGCAGTACCATCTGTTCAACACTTCACCCGCTACTTCCCCAAAAAAAGGCAGAACGAAGGCATAAAAACATTCTGCGATTGTATAAAAATACGCTGCGATTACCCAAATAGGCTCTGCGATTACTTAATAAGACTCTACGATTGGTAAAATAGGTTCTGCGTTTACACAAAGACGCTCTGGGATTATGAAATAGGCTCTGCGATTGCCTAAAGATGCTCTGCGATTGACAATAAAGGAATAATGTTCGTTAGCAGTACATAACGAAAATGGGATTGTTTATGGATACTATCAACCTTCTATTCTTCTGTAACAATCTTCTCCACCACTACCAAATCCCCAAGCTCCACATTCATAGGCAGCATACCAATCTGTACAATTGCACGTTTACCCCTTATCTCCTTCACCTCTCCTACCTGATAATTCTTTTTAAGTTTTACCAAAGAACCAATTGTTATGTCGGCCTTAGTTTCCTTGAATTTGGTATCTACCTTTTTGGCAAGTTTATTCACCACAATCTTCTCAGGGCTTTTAAATAAAAGTGTCTGTAAGTTCTTGACAACGGTGTTTTTGTCTTCTGCCTTTTTCCAATCCAGCACTATCTGTTTTAGCTTACGTTCCATATCTTTCAGGTAAGCAAGTCGCTCTTCTGTTACCTTTTTTTGGTGTTTTAAAGTTTCTATTTGTTGTTGATGGCGTTCTTTATCCATCACCTTTTCCATTTCCTTTTTCAGCTTTTCATTCTCACGGATTAGTTTATGGAGTTCTTTTTTGTCAATATCCAGTTGTTGTAAGTCCTGCTCGGTACGGTTAAGGAGTTTGTCCAGTTTAAAATGGTCTTCATCTACCAAGTTCCTTGCCCTGTTAATTAAGTTTTTGGGTAATCCAATCCGCTCTGCAATGGCAAAAGTGTAACTGCTGCCGGGCTTGCCAACTATCAGTTTATACATGGGTAAAAGGTGAACTTCGTCAAATTGCATAGCCCCATTGATGATGCCTTGTGTACGGTTTGCCATCACTTTCAGGTTTAGGTAATGGGTTGTAACGATACCAAACGCATGACGGCGACCCAGTTCCTCCATAATAACTTCTGCAAATGCACCTCCAAGGTTAGGGTCACTGCCACTACCCAACTCATCAATGAAAAAGAGGGTCTTGCCATTCGCCATCTCAATGAAATACTTCATGTGCATCAAGTGGGAAGAGTAGGTACTCAACTCAAATTCGATGCTTTGTGTATCGCCAATATGTATGAACAACTGCTTAAAAATACCCATCTGAGAGGTCGGATGCACGGGAACAAGTAACCCACTTTGCAACATCACCTGATTCAATCCGATGGTTTTCATAGTAACGGTTTTACCGCCAGCATTGGGACCGCTTATCACCAATATCCTGCTTTGCCCGTCCAGCGTAAGGGTCACTGGGATAGTTGTTTTGCCACTGGATTTATTGTAGAGATAAAGCAAAGGGTGATAGGCATCCTTCAATTCAAGATGTGCTTTGTCCAACAAGTTTGGCAATTGCCCGTTCATATCAATAGCAAGCTTTGCCTTTGCTTTTATAAAATCATATTCTCCAACTACATCCAAATACCCTTTCAGCAAAGGGGAATAAACAGAGAGCTTAGCAGTCAATGCCCTAAGGATACGTTGCACTTCACGGGTTTCATCATTTTCAAGGGAGAATACTTCATTGTTTAAGGGGATAGTTTCTTCTGGTTCAATGAAAGCGGTTTTGCGGCTATCACTTTCTCCATGAAGAATTCCTTTTACATGGCGTTTATGTTCAGAGAAAACAGCCACTACCCTCCTACCGTTACTAAAGCCTTCGTCTATTTCAGCTGAATAACCAGCCTTATTAAGTTTGGCAACGACCTTTTCGAACATCCTACGCAAATCATTCCTGCGTTTGTACAATGCCATTCTTATCTTGGATAAGTCTTCGCTTGCATTGTCTTTCACAACACCCGTTTCATCAAGTACCTCATTAATAAGTTCTATGATTACTTTTTCGTAATAAGTATTGTCAATTACTTTGGCAAGGGCAGGATAAGCCGTACGTCTTTCTGCATCAAACCAGCGGAAAACATTTCCAATATTCTCACACAATCTCTTTATATGAATCCATTGTTCCCCAACCAGCAAAGCACCGGGGATGCCAAGCAGCTTTACGTCTTTTTGTATGTTTAATGTGAAGTCACTAGGGAAATACATCCCCTGCTGCTGCAACAATTTATATTCATGGGTTTGGTGCAGTTCAAGTTCTATGTATTCTTTTTTGGTGTGGATACGCAGGTTTTCAGCTTTGTGCTGCGCATAAACTGTTTTACAATGACCAACCAAAAGGTTTTTCACTTTGTCAAACTCCAATTGATTAGCGGCGGATTCAGGATACAGGCGCATGGTTAGAAACTTATTGGAGCAGAAGGTGTAAGATTTTTGTTGGCTTGTTCTGCCGCTTCTATGATACTGTAATCGGAAAGGATAAGGGCTTTATTACGCTTCACACAAACATCATGTTCAAAATGAACAGAAGGTTTTCCATCTTTTGTTCTTACGGTCCAGCCATCTTTATCCGTAAAAACATCCTTGGTTCCCAAATTAATCATTGGTTCAATAGCAAGAACTAAGTTCTCTTTTAATTTCATTCCATTCCCCCTCATACCGTAATTAGGCAATTGCGGATCCTCATGCAGGCTTTTACCAAGACCATGACCTACCAATTCCCTCACAACCCCGTATCCGTGCTTACGTTCTGTGTGTTCTTGTATTGCAAAAGAGACATCCCCTATTCTGTTATTAATAATTGCCTTTTCAATCCCCTTATATAAACTCTCTTTCGTTACCCTTACCAATTGGTTTATTTCATCAGTTGTCTCCCCGATTACGAAAGTATATGCGTGATCTCCATGCCAACCATTTATTATAACACCGATATCAATACTAACAATATCCCCATCCTTAAGAGGAACATCATTTGGAAAACCATGCACAACGACATCATTTACACTTGCACAGATGTTGTGAGGATAACCACCATAGTTTAAAAAAGAGGGAACAGCCTTGTGATCTCTTATAAAGGTTGCGCAAAGTGTATCGATTTGTAGGGTAGTCATTCCTGCCTTCAAAACTTTTGCCACTTCAGTAAGGGTTTGGCTTACCAACAAAGCGGCTTGTTTCATCAGACCAATTTCAAATTCTGTTTTATAATAAACAACATTCTTCCCGTGACTCATTATGCTACAATTTTCTTTATTTCTTTAGATCAAGAATCCAAATAGTTCTAAAAATAAAAAACCTGTCAGTACTACTAACAGGTTTTTAATATACCAACACATTTAAAATTATAATGTAGAAGTCGGATTACTGATGCTTTGTTGCCTTCCTTGAACACGACCACTTGACATTAAACCATCATATTGACGCATCAATAAGTAAGTTTCTATTTGTTGCAAAGTATCTAACACAACACCAACCATAATTAACAAACTTGTTCCCCCAAAAAACGTACTAAAAGATTGAGTTACACCAAGTCTTTGTGCAAAACCGGGCATTATGCCAACTATTGCTAAGAAAATAGCACCAGGCAATGTTATTTTATCCATGATAGCACCGATATAATCAGCAGTAGGTTCACCTGGTTTAACTCCTGGAACAAACCCGTTGTTACGTTTCAAGTCTTCTGCAATTTGTTTTGGATTGAATATCAAGGCCGTATATAAGAACGTAAACCCAACAACCATTACGGAATAAATAACCATGTACCAAGGGTTACTATGATCGCTGAATACCCTCACAAAGCCTTTCGCAGAATCAAGATTAGTAAAAGAAACAAGCGTTGGAAGGAACATTATAGCTTGTGCAAAGATAATTGGCATCACACCAGCACTATTAACCTTTACAGGCAAAAATTGTCTTGCACCGCCAACTTGCCTATTTCCTATAATTTGTTTTGCATAGTTAACAGGTATCTTACGTACACCTTGAACCAATATAATCAACCCCATTATGATGGTAACCAATATTGCTACTTCAATTAAGAATATCAGCAAACCTCCCCCACCTTTTTCACTTTTAGCAGTAAACTCTTGTAAAATAGATTGAGGTAAACGAGCAAGGATACCAACCATGATAATTATAGAGGTACCATTACCTAAACCTTTATCTTGAATCTTTTCACCAAGCCACATCACAAACAATGTACCTGTAGATAGGGTAATAATTGTAGAAAACGCAAAGAAAGGTTGGTACGCAGGAATTAAAGCTTCAGCATATCCAGGACTCTTTAGGTAAGCAACATAGGCACCTGCCTGAAACATTGTTACTATGATAGTGAGATAACGAGTCCACTGATTGATTTTTTTTCGGCCGCTTTCTCCTTCTTTTTGTACTTTTTGAAGTTGAGGAATCAATATAGTCATCAACTGCATGAAGATAGATGCAGAAATGTAGGGCATGATACCCAATGCAAGAATAGAAGCTTGTGAGAAGGCTCCACCAGCAAAAGTATCAAACAAACCAAGCAAACCATTTTTTGAACTACCAGCTTTCGCGGCCTCTAATAAGTTGGGATTGATGCCTGGTAAAGTAATTTGAGTGCCCAATCTATATGTGAATACGAAGGCTAATGTTACAATGATTTTATCTCGCAACTCTTCAATAGCCCATATATTCTTTAAGGTGTCAATGAATTTTTTCACTTGAATTTCTTGAGTTAAATTATAAATCCTAAAACTAAAAAAGACGCATCAGCTTTTGATGCGCCTGCCAAAGTAAGTTAAATTATCTTACAATTTCTACACTACCGCCTAAAGACTCTATCAATTCTTTAGCTTTAGCACTCAAAGCATTTACTTTGAATGAAAGCTTTGACTTTAATTCGCCAGTAGCTAATATTTTTACTTTATCAGTTTTAGAAATTAAACCGTTAGAATAAAGACTTTCTACAGAAAATTCAGAGAACGCATACTTTTCGTTTAACTGCTCAATTTGACCGAGATTAAACACAGTATATTCTACACGATCTGGGTTTTTGAAACCACGTTTTGGAATACGACGTTGTATAGGCATTTGACCACCTTCATGAGCATTCTTACGCTGATACCCTGCCCTTTGTTGACTACCCTTATTACCTTTTGTAGAAGTACCACCTTTTCCACTCGCTTCACCTCGCCCTAATCTTTTCTCTTTGTGAGTTGAACCAGCTGCGGGTTTTAAAGTATGTAATTTCATATTTGTGATTTTGTACTTACGGGGTATCACCCCCTCGCTTATTAATAAAATAAATGTTTTTTATTTAGAATTATTATTCAGAAGCGTCTTTAACCTCTTCAAAAACAACAGCCTCTTCAGTTTTAGGATTTTTTGAAGAAAATTTCTTAATTGAAACGACCTCAGGGACATCATTCAAAGTATCAACTTTTACTAGATGACTTACTTTTTTAACCATTCCTAATATTTGTGGAGTGGCTTCGACTTCACGAGAAGCATTCAATTTTCTCAAGCCAAGAGCTACCAAAGTCTTTTTTTGACGTTCAGATCTATCTATTCCACTCTTTACTTGTGTTATTTTAATATTCATATAAAAAATTAAAAGATAATCGAAAGATTATTAACCGTTAAATACTTTACTCAACTTTACACCACGTGTTTTGGAAATTTCGATGGGTTCGCGTAGTAAAGACAAAGCTTTAATTGTAGCTTTGACAACGTTGTGAGGATTTGCTGAACCTAAATTTTTCGCAAGAACGTCAGTTATACCAGCACTTTCCAAAACAGCACGCATACTACCTCCAGCTATTACACCAGCTCCATGTGCTGCTGGTTTAATTAACACCTTGGCAGCACCAGCTTTAGCTAGTTGATCATGAGGAATAGTACCATGAGAAATAGGAACTTTAATCAAATTTTTCTTGGCATCTTCAATACCTTTAACTATAGCCTCTTGTACTTCCTTTGCTTTACCAAGTCCTTGTCCAACAACTCCTGCTTCATTCCCAACTACAACAAGTGCTGAGAAACTAAACGTTCTACCACCTTTAGTAGTTTTGACAACACGATTAATGGCAACAACTTTATCCTTTAGTTCAACATCACCACCTGCTTTTATCTTAGTATCTATCGGTTTAGACATAAATTCAATATTATTAAAAATTAAAACTGTAAACCACCTTCTCTTGCACCATCAGCTACTGCCTTGATACGACCATGATAAAGATTACCGCCTCTATCAAATACACATGTTTCAATACCCAATTCCTTAGCTTTTAAAGCGATAGAAGCACCAACTAATTTTGATTTTTCAACCTTTGGAACTTTTTGTGCAACAATATCTTTCTCTTTTGAAGATGAAGCAGCCAAAGTAACAGCATTGTCATCGTCTATTAATTGAGCATAAATTTCAGCATTACTCCTGAAGACAGAAAGTCGTGGTTTTAAAGCCGTTCCTGAAACTTTCTTACGAATGCGATACCTAATTTTTTGCCTTTGAACTAATTTGCTATTCATTTTATTATTTATTATTTACCCGATTCTGCCGGATAATATCTTTTAAATTATTTACCTGCAGCCTTACCAGCTTTTCTTCTCAATACTTCACCCGCATATTTCACACCCTTACCCTTGTATGGTTCTGGTTTACGTAAACTTCTCAACTTAGCAGCTACCTGTCCAATCAATTGTTTATCTATTCCTTCCAAAGAAATAACGGGGTTTTTACCTTTTTCAGTTACAGTTGTAACTTTTAATTCCTTCGGAATTTCAAATATTATATTGTGAGAATAACCTAATGCCAAATCAAGAACATTACCAACATTGGCAGCTTTATATCCCACCCCAACTAATTCTAAATCCCTCTTGTAACCAACTGTTACACCAGTAACAAGATTATTCAGAAGAGAACGATACAAGCCATGCATTGCACGGTGGCGTATTTGATCTGTAGGGCGAGTAATTACTAACTCGTTACCTACAATTTCAGGTTTTATATCCCTATCTATTGTTTCTTTTAATACTCCTTTTGGACCTTTAACAGAAACAACATTATCTTTTCCTATTTCAATAGTAACACCTGCTGGAATAACTATTGTTTTTTTACCTATACGAGACATAGTCGACTTATTTATTTATTTTATCTATTTGTTTTCAGCCCCGACTAAAAGGCTTAGATTATCAAATTGATGTAGAAAAAATTAACTAATGTAGCAAAGGACTTCACCACCTACATTTTGAGCTTTAGCTTGTTTATCTGTCAACACTCCTTTTGAAGTACTAACTATCGCCACTCCTAAGCCATTAATAACCCTTTTAATTTCGGTTGGCTTAGCATACTGCCTCAAACCAGGTCTACTAACACGTTCTAAAGTGCGTATAGCAGGTTGCTTGCTTGTAGGATCGTATTTTAAAGCTATCTTTATTAAGCCTTGCTTTGTATCATCCTCAAATTTATACTTCAGGATATAACCCTGTTCGTACAAAATTTCAGTAATCCTTTTTTTAAGATTTGAAGCTGGAATTTCAACAATCCTATGTCCAGCCATCTGAGCATTCCGAATCCTTGTTAAAAAATCTGCGATAGGATCAGTTACCATACTTAAATTATTATTCAGTTATAAATTTATAAACTTTTTTTATAGAATCTCTCTAAAGACTACCAACTAGCTTTTTTAACACCCGGTATTTTACCATTTAGAGCCATGTCTCTAAAAATAACACGCGAAATTCCAAAATAACGCATGTAACCCTTAGGTCTTCCAGTTAATTGACACCGATTTTTCAACCTAACAGGTGAAGCATTTTTCGGAAGCAAATCCAATCCAGCAAAATCTCCAGCAGCTTTAAGTGCAGCCCTTTTTTTTGCAAACTTTGCAACCATCTTTTCACGCTTCCTTTGCCTAGCCTTAATTGATTCTTTAGCCATTTTATATTTAATTAAATATTATCTTTTTTAATGTTTTTGAAAGGCATTCCTAATTCTTTCAACAATTCATAAGCTTCTTCATTGGTTGAAGCTGTAGTCACGAATGTGATATCCAAACCAGTAATTTTATTTACTTTATCAATATCAATCTCTGGGAATATTATTTGCTCGGTTACACCCAAAGTGTAGTTACCACGACCATCAAATGCCTTGTCACTAATCCCTTTAAAATCTCGAACACGAGGTAATGCAACTGATACTAACCTGTCCAAAAATTCGAACATCTTTTCACCACGTAAAGTAACCCTTGCACCAATTGGCATACCCTTACGAAGTTTGAAGTTTGAAATATCTTTCTTTGAATAAGTAGGTACAGGCTTTTGACCAGTAATCGTCGCAAGCTCTTCAACTGCTACATCAACAAGCTTCTTATCAGTCACTGCACCATTTACACCTCTGTTAATGCAAATCTTATTCAATTTTGGAGCTTGCATAACACTTTTGTATTCAAACTTCTTCATCAAAGCAGGTATCACTTCTTTCGAGTACTTATCTGCTAACCTTGGAGTATATTTAGTTGCTTCCATTATTTAATTACCTCCCCTGATTTTTTTGAAACCCTTATTAATTTACCTTCTGTTCTTTCACGCTTAACCTTAGTAGGAACTTTCAACTTAGAATCCCATAACATTACATTAGAGATACTTATGTAAGCTTCCTTCTTTTCAATACCACCCTTTGTGTTTTGAGCGGTAGGTTTGATGTGTTTTGTAGCCAATGCCACTCCCTCTACAAGAACTTTACCTTTTTCAATATTTACTTCAAGTATTGTTCTTGGCTTAGCTAAATCCTTATCATCGCCAGCAATTACAACAACTGTATCGCCTTTTTTGATGTTATATTTAGGTTTAAATCGTGTACTCATTATTTATATCTTTTAACCTATTAAGTAGTTTGTTATTCTTTTAAGACAAATCAAAGAAGAAAAAAATCTTGTTCAATTATAAAACTTCAGGAGCCAAAGAAATGATTTTCATATATCCTTTATCACGAAGTTCCCTAGCAACTGGTCCAAAAATACGAGTACCACGAGGATCGTCAGCATTATTCAGCAACACTACAGCGTTGTCATCAAAACGTATATATGACCCATCCTTCCTACGTAATTTATTCTTTGTTCTTACAATAACAGCTTTAGAAACAGTACCTTTCTTTATACCACCAGCTGGGATTGCATCTTTTACAGTAACAACTATTTTGTCACCAATTTTGGCATAATCCTGTCCGCTATTACCTAATACTTTTATACAAAGTACTTCTTTAGCGCCACTGTTATCTGCAACATTTAATCTACTCTCTTGCTGTATCATTTTTTAATCCATTTATGAAATTACTTTTAAGTAATTCCAGAATTATTATTTTAAGTAGTACCGACTCTTAAAAGAAAATTATTTAGCTTTTTCGATAACTTCAACCAACCTCCAACGCTTAGTCTTACTAAGGGGGCGAGTTTCCATAATTTTTACAACATCACCAATTGTACACTCATCTTTTTCATCGTGAGCGTGAAACTTAGTGGTTTTCTTTACGAACTTTCCATAGATAGGGTGCTTCACCTTTCTTTCAACTGCAACTGTGATAGTCTTAGTCATTTTATTACTGGTTACTGTTCCTACCCTTGTTTTACGTAAATTTCTCTCAAGTACTGCTTCCATTATTTATACTTTATTAAGCTAACGCTCTTTTTTGTAATTCAGTTTTTACACGTGCAACATCTCTTCTCAAACTGCGAATACTCATTGGATTTTCAATAGGAGATATTGCATGAGCAAATTCCAATTTCTTTAGACGCAATGAATCTTCCTTTGCCCTAACTTTTAGTTCTTCTTGCGAAAGACTTCTTAGCTCGTTGTTAAACTCTACTTTTTTTATCATTGTTAATACTTAAAATGGTTTCAAATTTTATATTATCTACCTATTTATATTATGCTTGTTGTAAATCTCTTCTAACAATAAATTTAGTAGCAATTGGTAATTTTTGTGAAGCTAAAGCCATAGCATGCTTTGCAGTTTCTTCACTTACACCATCGCACTCAAATATTATACGACCTGGTTCAACAACAGCTGCCCAATATTCAGGATTACCCTTACCCTTACCCATACGAACTTCAGCAGGCTTATGAGTAATTATTTTATCTGGGAAAATTCTAATCCAAACATTACCTTCTCTCTTCATTGCACGTGTCATTGACTGACGTGCAGATTCTAACTGACGATTCGTCAACCAAATTGGTTCTAAAGCCTTCAATGCAAATGAACCAAAAGCTATATAAGAACCACGCTTCGCTACTTCACGAATTCTTCCTTTTTGTTGCTTTCTATGTTTACTTCTTTTAGGTTGTAACATTTTATATTTTTTCCGTGATTATTTATTTAAACTTAAAAACTAAAATCTATTAAATTAGTTTCTTCTTTGTCCTCCACCTACATTAGAACCTCTTCTATCACCGTTACCAGCATTTTGTCCTTCTCTTCTATCACCATAACCACCTCCTCTGCGATCACCAGAATTTCTTCTGTCATCACCGCCTCTTCCACCACGGTCATCCCTCTTTTCGCTCATATCATTCTTACCACCAACAAAATTTGGATTCAATTCTCTCTTACCTAATACTTCGCCTTTACAAATCCAAACTTTAATACCAATTTTACCATATACAGTTTGTGCAAAAACACTTGCATAATCTATATCCATACGGAATGTATGTAATGGAGTTCGTCCTTGCTTGATTTCTTCAGAACGAGCAATTTCAGCACCACCCAAACGACCGCTTACCCTAACCTTGATTCCTTCAGCCCCCATTCTAAGAGTAGAAGCAATAGCCATTTTAATTGCTCTTTTGAAGTTGATTCTATTCTCAATTTGTTTGGCGATAGTATCCCCTACAATCGTAGCATCCAATTCTGGCCTTCTGATTTCCAAGATATTTATCTGTACATCATCTTTCTTAGTAAGTTTCTTAAGCTCTTCCTTGATACGATCTACCTCACCGCCACCTTTACCAATTATAATTCCTGGCTTACTAGTATGTATAGTTACAATAAGTTTTCCAAGTGTACGTTCGATAACAATTCTGGCAATCCCACCTTTACTGATACGAGCATTAAGATAAGTCCTAATCTTGTCGTCTTCAATTAATTTGCCAGCATAATCATTTTTGCTTGCATACCAATTACTTTCCCATCCACGGATAATGCCTAACCTATTGCCAATCGGATTCGCTTTCTGACCCATATTACGGTATAATTAATTTTTTGAATCTACTATTATTGTTACGTGATTACTTCTTTTACGAACTTTGTAACCTCTACCTTGAGGAGCTGGACGCATACGCTTAATCACTGCACCACCATCAACGAAAACTGTCTTTACAACCAAACTGCTATCTGCTGCGCTAGAACCATCGTTCTTTTGTTCCCAATTGCTAATTGCACTTTTAAGCAATTTAGCCAATGGAATTGCATTGTGTTGTGGATGAAATTCTAGAATAGATAAAGCCTTTTCTACTTCCATACCGCGAACTACATCAGCTATCAACCTCATTTTGCGAGGTCCAGTAGGGTAGTTCTTTAATTTTGCGACTGCTTCCATTTTAATTATTTCTATTTTTTGTACAATTTATTAAAAATTGCATTTCTAAATTAGCTTATTTCTTTTGTCCTGAGTGACCTCTAAAGTTTCTAGTAGGAGAAAACTCACCAAGTTTGTGTCCTACCATGAATTCTGTAACGTAAACTGGTACAAACTTATTTCCGTTGTGCACTGCAAAAGTGTGTCCCACAAAATCTGGTGTAATTGTACTTCTTCTGCTCCAAGTCTTAATTACTCCTTTCTTGTTTTTTCCTTCATTTATGTTAAGCACCTTTACTTCAAGATTTGCATCAACATAAGGACCTTTTTTTATCGAACGACCCATATTAAAGTTTTATATTCCTTTATAAATTTCAAAACTTAACGTCTTGAATATTAAATTTATTTATTAGAAAGCTTTTTGCCGTCTCTACGTTGAATTATTAACTTATCGCTTCCTTTTCCACGTGTCCTAGTCTTTTCTCCCTTAGCATATTTACCAGACCTACTACGTGGGTGACCACCAGAAGACCTACCTTCACCACCACCCATTGGGTGATCTACAGGGTTCATCGCAACACCACGAGTTCTTGGTGTTATACCTTTCCAACGATTTACACCCGCTTTACCAGCTTGCTCAAGATTATGGTCACTGTTAGAAACCACACCTATTGTTGCAAAACAATTAATCAAAAGCTTTCTCAATTCGCCGCTTGGCATCTTGATAACAGCATATTTTTCTTCTTTATTAGCTAATTGAGCAGACGTACCCGCGCTTCTCACTAATTTACCACCTTGTCCTGGTTGCAATTCAATGTTATGAATCATAGTACCCAATGGCATATTCTTCATTTGCAAAGCATTACCAATTTCAGGAGCTACTTGATTGCCAGAAATAACCTTTGCACCTACTTGTAATCCTTGTGGAGCAATGATATATCTCTTTTCACCATCAGTATATTCCAAAAGAGCTATGAAAGCAGTTCTGTTTGGATCGTACTCTATTGAAAGAACAGTTCCTTCAATGTCAAACTTATTACGTTTGAAGTCAATAATACGATAGTGTTTTTTATGACCACCACCTATATACCTCATTGAACGACGACCTTGTGCATTACGACCACCAGACTTTTTTACTGGTTCCAATAAACTTTTCTCAGGTTTATTAGTTGTAATTTCAGCATAAGCATTACCAATTCTCCAGCGCGTGCCAGCAGTCATCGGTTTGTATTTCTTTAATGCCATTTTCTATCCTTTTATAACGAATTTATCAGCTTCGCAAACTATTATTAAATATTTGAGTATAAGTCTATTGATTCACCTTCTGCTACCGTAACAAAGGCTTTTTTGTAAGCAGGCCTTGTACCTACGACCATTTTTCTCTTTGATGACTGTCTTGCTTTGTTTTTACCTGGGGCAACTGCGGTATTTACACCTGTAACAGTAACGCCGTAAAATTCTTCAACTGCTTTTTTTATCTCCAATTTATTGGCTAGTTTGCCTACTTTGAAAGCATAAGTACGCAACTTATCTTGTTGCAAATTTGCCTTTTCAGTTAAAATTGGTTTTATCAATACTTCTGTAAGTTTCATCTTAAATTATTAAAACTATTAATTAAGCTTCAGCAACAACTTGATCTTCTGTAAAAATGTTTACAGCATTTTCAGTAAAAACTAATGTATCTGCATTCATTATTTCGTAAGTATTCACATCAGCCAACACTGTTGTTGTCACATTTGGAACGTTGCGTGTACTTAGATACAAGGCATCATTATATTCAGATAGAACAATGATTGTTTTTTTATCAGCAACATTCAAGTTCTTCAATATATCAACTGCTTGCTTAGTTTTTGGACTTTCAAATTCAATATCCTCAACTATAATTATTGCAGCATCTTTTGCTTTGTAGCTAAGTGCGGATATTTTTGCCAAATCTTTCACTTTACGATTCAATTTGAAATCGTATTTGTGAGGTTTTGGACCGAATATAGTACCACCACCTTTGTATAGAGGGTTACGGATATTACCCTTACGAGCACCACCAGTACCTTTTTGCTTATGTAGTTTACGGCTTGCACCTTGTACTTCAGCACGTGTTTTTACTTTGTGAGTGCCTGCACGTCCAGCAGCTAAATATTGCTTAACAGCTAAGTATATTACGTGGTCATTAGGCTCAATACCAAATATATCTTCTGGCAATTCTACTGTCCTGCCTGTTTTTTGACCCTGTATATTTAAAACATCAACTTGCATTGTTCTGAAAATTAAGTGTGATTACTTCTGAATTAAAACGATTGAACCATTATGACCTGGTACAGAACCACTGATTAAAATATAATTCTTTTCAGGGAAAATCTTTACAACTTTCAATCCTTTCATTTTAACCCTATCTCCACCCATACGGCCAGCCATTCTTAAACCTTTGAAAACACGTGACGGATAAGAAGAACCTCCCAAAGAACCGGGAGCCCTTGAACGGTCATGCTGACCATGCGTTGCTTCACCAACACCAGAGAAGCCATGGCGCTTTACAACACCTTGAAAACCCTTTCCTTTGGTAGTACCAACTATTTCCACATCGTCACCTTCAGCAAATAGGTCTGTCAATGATATAGTTTCACCAATATTTTTACTTACTGAGTAGTTGCGGAATTCTTTTACGACTTTCTTTGGAGTAGTTTCGGCTTTTGCGAAGTGGTTAAGTTCTGCTTTGGTAGTGTGTTTTTCTTTCTTTTCACCAAAAGCTAATTGCAATGCAGTATAGCCATCTGTTTCAAGTGTTTTCACTTGTGTCACAGTATTTGGCTCGGCCTCAATAATGGTACAAGCTGTCTGCTTACCATCAGCGGCGAAGATGCTTGTCATCCCGATTTTCTTTCCAATAATACCTTTCATCAATTTTGCGGTTGCGCCCCACATAAGGTGTGAAGGACATTCCAACTAAAAAAGTTGGATTTCAATCCTCTGTTTGCTACCGACCTTTTCTTTTGTTTCCCAAAACAAGTTTGGAAGGAGAAGTACCGGTAGTAAACAAACCTCGAAGGGCCTGTTTATATGTCACCCTAAATCATGTTACAGACTTAGGAAGTTTATTTCAATTTCAGCGCTCTTTTCTTTACCTGAGTAAATTGAGAGATGATTGTAAGAACTTTTTTCTCTGCTATTAAGCTTTGATTTCTACTTCAACACCTGATGGCAAATCTAATTTACTTAGTGCATCTACAGTTTTAGAAGAAGAAGTATAAATATCCAATAATCTCTTGTGTGTAGCCAATTGGAATTGTTCGCGGCTTTTTTTGTTCACGTGTGGTGAACGCAATACCGTAAAAATCCTTTTGTGCGTAGGTAAAGGAATTGGCCCCGTTACAACAGCACCAGTGCTACGAACCGTTTTAACGATTTTCTCAGCAGACTTGTCTACTAAGTTGTGATCGTAAGATTGCAATTTTATTCTAATTCTCTGTGACATATCCTTTACCCCGTTTCAAATTGGGAGTGCAAATGTAGGGGTATGATTTGAATTGACAATCATTAGTCCAAAATATTTTTTTATTTCTTCCTTATTCAAGCAAATTTGGGTAATTATTCATTGAAAACAATGATATTGCAGCTTATTATATAAATGTACTTATGAATACTGCTTGCAAGTTTCTTTTTTTATTGTCCTTTTCCATGATGATTCACCTTTTTGGCACCAGTCAAACTAGTACATATAATATAGGTGTCGTTTTGTGTGGGGCAGAGTTTGGCGAAAGGCAGCTCCCTGGTAAAATAAATACCGACTATATATATCCTACAGTTGATGAAATTAATTACTTCGCCGCTAAGGGTTTTAATCCCATTACATTACCTTTCAAATGGGAAAGGGTACAACATACAATCGGTGGAGAACTGGACACTACCGAAATAAGCAGGATGAAACAGTTTTTGGCTGATTGTGACTCTGCTAATATAAAAGTGATCCTTACCCTTCAAAACTTTGCTGTTTATACTTCTAACTCCGAGGATCATTTATTAGGTAGCCGACATTTGTCTTTTGATAACTATAAAGACTTTTGGAAGAAGATGGCTACAAGCTTTTCGGATTGTCACAATATTTATGGGTTCGACATTATGAATGAGCCAAGGGGCATTTTTGGAAGACATTGGCGGAAGGCGGCACAGCATGCCATTGATGGTATCAGGGAAGTAGATGCAAATACCAGCATAATAGTAGATGGTGAGAACAGCTCTTTTGCAGCAGACTGGAAGTACGAAAACAATAAACTGAGGAAGTTGGAAGACAAGTCGAACAAAATAATCTATGATGCACATTGCTACTTTGACTATGACCACTCTGGTAGGTATAACCATGATGACGAATACCATTTTAGGAGCGACGTGGGTGTGGATAGGGTAAAACCTTTTGTACAATGGCTAAAGCGTTATAAAAAAGCGGGCATCATTGGTGAGTTTGGTGTGCCTGCCGAAAGAAAGTGGCTGGAAGTGATGGACAAGTTTTTAGCCTACACAAAAGAGAATGGGCTGAATGTTACCTATTGGGCTGCTGGTCCTTGGTGGAACAATTATGCTTTATCGATAGAGCCAACCAATGACATTGACAAACCTCAGATGAAAGTATTGGAAAAATACTTGCCACCAACGCCTGATACACTTACCAATAATGGTTTTTTGCCACAAAGACACTAGGGGATTAAGAAGGAGAAGTAAACTTATTCATTTGCAAGTTAGAAATTGATTTGACCAGTAAACACCATTGACCACCTTCGCTTGGCACTGGTGCGAGTGTAGTAAGTTACAAACTAAAGGGGTTAATGATTTTTAGGGCTTTGATGTTTTCAAAATCTTTCGCATTATTTGTAATTAAGGTATAGCCGTATGTTATGGCAGTGGCAGCAATGATGGCATCGGGTGTTTTTACTTTTTTACCTTTCCGTAGCTTTGTACAATTGGCTACCACGTCTTCGTTAATGTTTAAGATATTACTATCAGCGATAAAACGTGCAATACTTTTTTCTATCGGTGCGGATGTTTTCCAACACAATAACTCTATTTGGGTAATGACAGAAAGGTTAGGGGAGGCATCTATTACTGCATCGAGAAAATTAGTGGCATTGATGAAAAAGCAGTCAGAGAGATAGTCGGAAATTACGTTGGTGTCAATTAGATATTGCTCCATTCTCTTCTCATTTGCTGGATATGCTTGTTCAAATCTTTGCCTTCTTTTTTATTGAGGATGCCCTTATACTTTTCAGACAATTTTTTTGTGGCAAGCGTTGTAGGTTCTTTTATTATCTTTATCAGATGCAGTTCTTCCAGTTGTTTCAGCAAACCCTTTGCTTTAGGATTAGTTATTTGTATCTGCAGTGTGTTTCCCATAAAACAAAAGTACCATTTTATTGGCATCTTTATCAATTATAAATTACACAGGGTGCATAAATAAATTTCGCTTGTATACGTTTATATAGAAAACGTAAATATGACAAAAGCAGAATACCTTGAATTGGCATCAAAGCATTATGATTCAATAAATGCCTTGAACAAGTTGG
>Ga0164297_10002695_pt1 | contig 17310 bp, 12 predicted proteins | sample GEODES058metaG_FD_113539 | JGI IMG/M metagenome (GOLD analysis project Ga0164297, IMG submission 113539) | Dystrophic lake water microbial communities from Trout Bog Lake, Wisconsin, USA - GEODES058 metaG | ecosystem: Environmental > Aquatic > Freshwater > Lake | place: USA: Trout Bog Lake...
TGCGACGAACCGACCAGCGCGCTGGACGTGTCGGTTCAGCCGCAGATCCTGAACCTGATGCGCGATCTGCAACGACGGCTGGGGCTGACCTATCTGTTCATCAGCCATAACCTCGCCGTCGTGCGCCACATGGCCGACCAGTTGGGCGTGATGTATCTGGGCCGCATCGTCGAATCAGGCCCGGCGGAAACCATCTTCGCGCGCCCCTTGCACCCCTATACGCGGCTGCTGCTGGATGCGATCCCGGATCTGGACAATATCGGTCGAGCACGCACCGCGGTCGGCGGCGAGTTGCCGAACCCGATCACACCGCCGCCCGGATGCCCGTTCAATCCCCGCTGCCCACTGGCCACCGACCGCTGCCGAACCGAGAAACCGGCGCACACCGCCGCCGGCGACGTGCTGGTAGCCTGCCACGCCGTCCAGGAAGGACGCCTGGGCTAAACCGCCCGAACCACCACGCACCAGCGCCGTCGGCCAGACGGCGGCCTGCCATACCGAGCAGAAAAGGCGGGCACCGGCGCCGTCGGCCGCACGATGGCCAGCCACACCGAGCAGAAAAGGCGCCCACCGGCGCCGTCGGCCGGACGATGGCCAGCCATACCGACCAGGAAAGGCGCGGGCTACACCGCCCGAACCGGCGACCACGCCGCGATCAGCGCCCCGCCCGGCCCCTGCACCGGATCGGCAACCGGCAACGGCACCGCCGCCACGGCCCGCAGGACGGCATCACGCTCGTTCGCCACCCCGCGCCGTGTATCAGGCATGGGGCCGTTATCCGGATAGGCGCCGACGATCAGCAGATCGTCCGTCTGCCCATGGTTGCAATGCGCCAGCCCGGCCGGGATCACCACCACATCACCCGCCGCCGCCGACAACACCTGGCCATCGGGGCCGCCGAACAGCACCCGCACACAGCCGCGCGCAATGCCCAGAACCTCATGCGCGCACGCGTGGAAATGGTGAAAGCCATGCACCCCGTTGCGCCACGCCGGCGGCCAACGATTGGCGCGAAACAACCGCTCCATCGCCGCCGCGTCCGCTAGAACGGCGCGGCGATAGACCAGCAACGGCAAGCGCGTGTTCACGAACGCGCTACCAGCGGCGAAACTGACGCATAGCGGCGCGATCATGCCTGCTCCTCCACCTGTTTCTCCGCCTGCCCCCCAACCTGCTCCCCAACCTGCCCCCCCGTCTGGCCCCCCGTCTGCCCCGTTGGCAGAACGCCGGCCGGCGTTCGATCGGCGGTTTCGCCCTCGGCCTGATCCCGCACCATCCCGGCACCGTCGGTCTCATCCTCCTCCCCATAGCCGACAAGGCGCAGCGCGCGGCCGCGTATGCCGCGCAGCCCGGCGGCATGGATCAAGGCATCCTCCCGTCCATGCGTCACCCAGACCTCGGGCGCACCGACGTCATCCAGCGTGCGGTTCAATTCGTTCCAATCGGCATGATCGCTGATCACCAGCGGCAATTCCACGCCGCGCGATTTCGCCCGCTAGCGCACGCGCATCCAACCCGAGGCCAATGACACCACCGGATCCTCCAGCCGGCGCGCCCAGCGATCGGCGATGGAAGCGGGCGGTGCGAGGACGATGGCACCGACCAGAGACGCCTTCGCCGCCGCCGTCGCCGGCCGCAGATCGCCCAAGTCGATCCCCTGCGCCCGATAAACCGCGCACATCGCCGCCAACGCGCCGTGCAGCCAGATCGGCCCATCCCATCCGGCTTGGCGCAGCAGCGCGATCAGGCGCTGACATTTGCCCAACGCGTAACAGCCGATCACATGCGTGCGCGCGGGAAACAGCGCCAGACTCGCCAGCAAGCGGCGAATTTCGACCATCGGGTCGGGATGGACGAACACCGGCAGGGCAAAGGTCGCCTCGGTGACGAAGACATCGCAGGGCACCGGCTCGAACGCCGCGCAGGTCGGGTCCTCCACCCGCTTATAATCGCCGCTGACGACCGCTCGGCTGCCGCGATACTCCATCACCACCTGCGCACTGCCCAGCACATGTCCCGCCGGACTCAACCAGACGGTAACGTCGCCGATCGTCACCCGCTCATGCCAAGCGGCGGCCTGCGGTTCGGCGCCCGCACTGCCCAGGCGCGCCTGCATCACCGCCAGCGTCGCGGCCGAGGCCAGAACGGCGCGATGCCCGGGGCGCGCATGATCGGCATGGGCATGGGTGATCACCGCCCGGTCTACCGCCCGGACCGGGTCGATGTAGAAGCCCCCGGGCTCACAATAGAGGCCCGCGGGCAGGACTTTCAGCCATGTTTGCGGATGCGGCATGGCATTGCATGTTGGCAGCCTGGCACGGTTTGACCAGCCCTGCCCGCCGATCAACCGGGGTTGAACCGCATTTCCCGGATCGCGCACACTGTGTTGTGCCTGCGTATCCGATCGGCGGTGCGCATCCACCGGCCATAACCGCCCCGGACGCGCGGCGACGGAACACCCGGCAACGCCAGACGCGCCGACCGAACACAAACCGGGCAGAACCCGGACCATGCCGCATCTGGCACACGCACCTCACGGCGCAACGGCGTGCAGATAGATCGTTACGTGACCAACAGGACCATCACGACACGCGGTGGTTGATCTTCGCCTGTCGCCGTGGTTATCCCTGATCGCCTATGCGCGGATAGGCCGAGCGTTAGGAAATTATCGTATCATGCGCGTGTATTCGGCCCGTTGGCTTGCCGGCATTTTCAGCATTTTCGCGCCGGCCATGGCCGCAGCCGCAAGCGGCTCGGCGGATGGCAAATGGGACGGCACATGGGCGGGCACGTACGGGTGCTCCGAGGGTGTCGGCACGGTGGCCGGGATCAAGCCGTTTTCGCACCCGATTACCTTCACCGTCGCGGGCCGCTTGGCGGTTCTGAAGACGGATAACGCGAATTTCGCCGAACAAGCGACGCTGGCATTCGACGAGAAAGGCCGAGCGACGGTGGAATTGATCGGCGAGCGCAAGGCCGACCCGGCAAAGAACTGGCGCGTCAAGGCCGTGGGGCCGGCGACGGGCGACAGCGCCAGGGCCGAGGGGCCGATGTATCGCAAGGACGGCACGACGCTTATTCGCCAGTACTGCGTCTATGACCTGCACAAGCAGCCGCTTTCTGGCGCGCCGGTCGTGGCACCGACGCCGGCCGCCCCGCCACCGGTCGCCTCAGCCCCGGCGGCTCCGCCGCCGGTCGCCCCCAATCCGGCGTCCCGGCCGGACGATGCGCAAAAACGTGCCGCGGCCGAACAGGCTCGGCAGCGGAAGGCAGCGGAAGACGAAAATCAACGGCTGCAAGCCGAGGCTGCGGCCGCCAAGCAGAAAGCCGAGGAAGCCGAGCAGCGCGCTGCTGCGCTGGCGCAGCAGCTAGCCGCCACGCAGGCCGCAGCAACCGGGCAAGCGACTGCGGACCAACAACGCACGGATGCTGAGCGCCAGCAGCAGCAAGCCGAGGCCGAGGCCGCCAAGCAGAAAGCCGACGAAGCCGAGCAGCGCGCCGCTACGCTCGCACAGCAACTCGCAGCCGTGCAGGCCGCAGCAACCCGGCAAGCGACTGCGGACCAACAACGCACGGATGCTGAGCGTCAGCAGCAGCAAGCCGAGGCCGCGGCCGCCAAGCAGAAAGCCGAGGAGGCCGAGCAGCGTGCCGCTGCGCTGGCGCAGCAACTGGCGGCAGTGCAGGCGGCGCGCCAAACGGCCGAACCGCCGGATGCGGACCAACAAAGCGCCGAGGCTGAACGCCAACAGCAGCAAGCCGAGATCGCCGCCGCGAAGCAGAAAGCCGAGGAAGCCGAGCAGCGCGCCGCTGCGCTGGCGAAGCAATTGGCGGCGGTGCAGGCCAAAGCGGCCGAGGATGCCCGCCGCCCGCTGCCGACCGCCGCACCGGCTCCGGCACCGGCCGCTGGAAATCCGGCAGTTGATGCTCCGGCTGCCGGGAAACCGCCAGCCGATGCGCCGCCCGCTGCGAAGCCACCAGTCGACGCCGCACCCGCCGGGAAACCGCCAGTCGACGCACCCGCCGCCGGAAAATCGTCAGCCGATGCAGCGGCCGCCGTGAAGGCACCGGCCGCCGCCGCACGCACCTCACCGCCGGAAGACCCAGCAACGCTGCTCTATCAAGGGACCGACGACGAGAAGCGGCTACAGGACCTCATGGCCGCTCTCGTCGCCAAGGATACCGGGCGGAACGCGCCGCGAAACGAAGAAGAGGCCAAAAAGAGTGCCGCCGAAGACGCGGCCACGACGCTGGCCGTTCTGAACTCCCTGGATGCGCTGGGGCTGAACATCTTTCTGGACACCAGTTCCCCGCTGCTGCACCGCGCCCTGTCGGGCGACACCACGCTCGGCGACGGCAAGTCGCCGATCCACGTCCTGTTGCTTGATGCGATGACGCGCATCCCCCGCCGCACATTGCTGCAATCGGCGGCGCTCAGCCTTGGGTTGGCAACCGATCCGACCAAGGCGTCGACCGACACGACCGTGTATCTGCAAACGCTTGGAACGATTCTGGGCAAAGCCCTGAAGGATAAAGGGATCGAACCAGCGGCGCCGAAAGCCGGCGGAGACGCCCGCTTCACCATCGAATTCGCCCCTGAGGATTGGGCCGAGAATGGAGGAGGTGCTTTCGACTATATGGGCCCGGGCTCTCCCATCGTCATCGCATTCGACGCCCAATTCGCCCCGGTGCGTGGAACCGACGTCGTCATGTATCTCCAGTCCAGCGCAGCCTGGGAAAACACCAAACAGTTGAAAGCCTACGAGCAGTTGATCCTGCGCCTGAAAGCCCGTTTGCAAGAGGCGCATTACGAAAGCATCGCCACGCCGTCCCTCGCCGACCTGGCAGCCGTGCGTATCGCCCAACTGCAAGCGATGAAACAGCAAAGCGACCGCGCGACCGAGGAGATGTTGGCCCGTATCGCCCGCATCGACGACGCGGTTGCGCAAAACACTCCGTTGGTCGGCGCGCTGCGGATTTATCGCAAAGGCAAGGGCCTGACCGCGAAACCGGCCGATGTCTTCTGCACCGTCAGCGCCAAGGACGGGGTCATGCTGAAAGGCTTCGCCGCCTCACCCGCCTTTCTGGACTGGGCGCACATGCCGACCGGCAGCCGTTTCAGCCAGGTGCTGGACACACCCGATGCGCTATACGCCGCCATCGGAACAGACAAATGCGGCATCGTCGTCGACCAGGCCGCCAATCTGAAACGCTACATGGCCGCCATCGGCCGCGATGGGCAGTTCGCCTTCAATGTCGGGCCGACCATGACGCTGGACGAAGCGCGGGAGCCTTTCGCGACCGCCGCCGGCTACCGGAACTGGGCCGAATACGCATTCTCCGAAGCGATCGGAGGCCAATCGCCGGCCGAGATGCAAACCCTCGCCTCATTCGGGATCACCAACGACGCGGCCTATAACGACGCCGTCAGCCGGATGCGGGCCCAGAACTACGCGACCGAAGCCGCCGATCTGCCGGAATTCTTGGCCGATGAGGCCGAGGGCAAGAAAGCCGGTCAATCCGCCAAAGCCTACCGGGCCGCGGAAACTCGCCGCCAAGAGGCCGAGGCGAAAGAACAGGATGCGGCAGAACGCCAGCGTCTTTTGGAACAGGCGAAGGAATTTCCCTACGTCGCGATCCTGACCTGCGGCATGGGCAACCGCCACATCAACGTGCGCGCCTGCTTCGTCGCGCAGAACGCCGCCAGCGTCGATACCGAACTGAAACTGCGCAACGGCGATGATTTCGGGCTCTATAAAGCCTATAACATCGACAGCGTGGGGAAAGAGCACAGCGATGGGTTCTACATCGATCTGCGCAAGCATTTCTCCCTCGTTGCCCAGAACTCCCACGATACGCTGATCCTCGGCTTGAAGATCCTGGACCGCGTGACGGGCAAGGTGCTGTATCAGAACGCCGGCGCGCAGTTCGCGGTCTTGAGCGCGAGTAACTGATCCAAACGCGCCGCCTCGGTCGTGTCCGGCGGCGCGCCCAGGGGAAACCGAGCCCAGGGAAAACCATGCCCAGGGAAAACCATGCCCAGGGAAAACCATGCCCGGGGAAATCCGCGCCCGGGGAAATCCGCGCCCGGGGAAAACCACGCCCGAGGAAAACCACGCCCCAAGGAAACCACGCCCCAAGGAAAACCGCGCCCAAAGAAACCCGTGCCCAGGTACAACCACGACCAGAGAAACCCGAGCCCTGGGAAAACATTGTCGCGACACCACCGCCCCTGATAAACGCGACGCCGTGGATATCGACATCCAAACGACCCTCGGCCTCGCTTTCGACGCGTTCGCGAAACAAGATTACGCGAACGCCGAAGCGCATTTTCGCGCCGTCCGATCGGCCGGCTTCACCGGCCCCGAACTGCTGCACCATCTGGGCTTCCTCGCACGCAATCGCGGCGATCATGACGAAGCGGCGGACCTCTACGCCGATGCGTTGGAAACCGCCCCGGCCGACCCGCAGATCCTGACCAACCTCGGCGAAGCCCGACACGCGCAAGGCCGGTTCGGGGAAGCGATTGCCCTCTATCGGCGCGCCCGCACGCTCGCCCCCCATGAGGCCCCGATCGCCGCCAATCTGGGCAAGGCCCTGCTGGCCGCCAAACGGCCGGACCTGGCGATCCGGGAACTGCAAGCCGCCCTGGCGCTCGACCCCAAGATGCTATCGGCCGCCGGCGATTATGCCATCTGCGTCTGCAGCCTCGGCCGCTATGCCGAGGCCGTGCCGATCTACCAAGACGCCTACCGCCAACGCCCGTCCAATAACGACGCCCGCTATCTGGAAGCCCTCGCCTTGCTCGCGCTGGGAGATCTGGAAAACGGCTGGCGCCGGCACGAGGTGCGCTGGTATGCCAACCTGGGACAAGCACACCGCCACCGCCTGCTCACCCCCTACTGGTCCGGGGAAGACGATCTGACCGGCAAGACCATCCTGGTCCACGCCGAACAAGGCTACGGCGATACGATCATGTATCTCCGCTACCTGCCACGCCTGCAAGCGATGGCAAAGCGGGTGATCCTAGAGGTTCACACCCCGCTGAAAGGTCTGCTGGCCGGCATCCCGGATGTGTATGGCCGTGGCGAGGAGCTGCCCGCCCATGATCTGAATTGCTCGTTCATGAGCCTGCCGTTCTGCTTTCGCACCACCGCTTCCACCATCCCCGCCGACGTCCCCTACCTGACCACCCCGCCCGACGCCCTCGCCGCCTGGCGTGAGCGTCTCGGCCCCGCCGACGGCCGGCGGCGGATCGGCGTCGCCTGGACCGGCTCCAGCGCGGTGTGGAACCGCTCGATCCCGCTGGAGCAGTTCGTGCCCCTGCTGCGCCGGCAGGATTGCGTGTTTCATCTGGTGCAAACGACCATGGAGCCCGGTGACCGGGAGATCATGGCCACCCTGCCGGACCTGGTGGACCTCAGCGAGCAACTGACCAGCTTTGCCGACACCGCCGCGGTGACGGCGTTGATGGACCTGACCATCACCGTCGACACCGCCCTGTGCCATCTGGCCGGCGCGCTGGCCAAGCCGGTCTGGACCATGCTGCCCTTCGGGGCGGAATATCGCTGGCGCAACAGTGGCGAGACCAGCCCTTGGTATCCCACCATGCGGCTGTTCCGCCAACCGGCGCTGAACGACTGGCCCGCGGTCATCGCCGCCGTGCAAACCGCACTGACCGCAGGCGCCCCCGCCCCAGAGTCCCCATCGGTGTCCCCATCGGTGTCCCCATCGGTGCCCCCATCGGCGTCCCCATCAGTGTCCGCATCGGTATCCCCGTCGTCACCCGCATCGGCATCCCCATCGGCACCCCCGCCAGTCACACCGCCAGTCGCACCACCAGTGTCCCCATCAGTGGCCCCATCGGTCGCCGCATCGGCACCCGCATCGGCACCATCCGGCGCGCCATCGCCGCCGACGCCATGACCAGTTGGGCGGATGAGATCATCGGCGCCGCCATGGCCGCCTGCGAGGCAAAGCAGTTCGCCCAGGCGGAAACGGCCCTGCAATTCCTCATCGGCCGCGGACCAACCGATCCGTTCGTGCTGTATGTCCTCGGCCACCTCGCCTATCTGCGCGGCGCCCTGCCCGAGGCCGCCTTTCTGCTGTCGCACGCGGTGCGGATGAACCCGCAGAACGCCCGCGCCTTCAACGACCTAGGCGAAACCCTGCGCACCATGGGCGATAATGCCGCGGCCGAGGGGCATTTGCGCCACGCCATCCAGTTGGACCCATCGCTCGCGTATGCCTATGGCAATCTGGCAACCGCCCTGCTGGCGCTGGACCGCCCGGAAGACGCGCTGCGCAGCGCCCAGGAAGCCCTGCGCCGCGGTGCTGAAAAAACCGTCGCCCATTGCGATCTGGGCAGCATCTTCGGCCGGCTCAACCGCGCGCAGGAAGCGCTGCGCCAATTCGACCTGTCGCTGACGCACGATCCCAACAACGCCCGGGCGCGGTACATGCGCGGCCTGGTGCGGCTGTCGCTTGGTCAGATGCCCGATGCCTGGCAGGATCACGAGGCACGCCTGCTGCTGCCCGCCGTCGCCTCCGGCACGCGCGCGATCGCCGGACCGCGCTGGACCGGGGCGGAAGACATCAACGGCAAGACCATCCTGCTGCACGCCGAACAAGGCTTCGGCGATACCATCCAATTCCTGCGCTACCTGCCCCAGGTGCAGTCCATGGCCGCGGCGCAGGGCGCGCAACTGCTGCTGGAGGTGCCGGCCGACCTCGCCACGCTCTGCCACTTTGCTGGCGTCCAGGTGATCGCGACGGGCGCGCCGCTGCCCGCCTTCGACCTGCATTGCGGGTTGATGAGCCTGCCGGCGCTGTTCGCCACCGATCTCGCCACCATCCCGGCCACCTGCCCCTACCTCGGCGTCGATGCCGGCTTGTCCGCCGCATGGGCCTCGGCGCTGGGCCCATGGCAGCGCATGCGCATCGGCATCGCCTGGTCCGGCCATCCGCGCCATGCCGCCGACAATAGCCGATCGATACGGTTGCAAACCTTGCGGCCATTGCTCGATCGCCGCGATGTCGATTGCCATGTGGTGCAGCGGGATATCCGTCCCACCGATGATCCGGCCGGGTTCGACAGGCTGATCGACCACAGCGCCAGCCTGACGGATTTCGCCCAGACCGCCGCGCTGCTGGCCAATATGGATCTGGTGATCACCGTCGATACCGTCATCGCGCATCTGGCCGGCGCGCTGGCCATCCCCACCTGGGTGCTGCTGCCGCACAGCGCCGACTGGCGCTGGCTGCGCGCGCGCGAAGACTCGCCCTGGTATCCCAGCCTGCGCCTGTTCCGCCAGCCGAACCGCGGCGACTGGGCCTCGGTGCTGGATGCCGTCAGCCGCAATCTGGATCAATGGGCGGTGCGGCCATCATGACCGGTTTCCACGAAGCGCTGACCCGCGCGGCGATACTGCCGCCCGAGGAAAAACCGGCCGAGGCGGTCGAACGCCTGATCCGCCAAATCCCGCCCGGCCAACTGGACGGCTATGCCTTCTACGTTCTTGGCAACACGCTGTTTCGCGACGGCCGGCTTGAGGAGGCCGAGGCGGCCCTGCGACGCGCCGTGCGCCTGGACCCGGGGCGGGCGCAGGCGTTCAATGATCTGGCCGCCACACTGTTCGCCCTGGGGCGCGAGCATGAAGCGGTGAACCACATCCGGCGCGCGCTGGCGCTTGATCCGAACCTGGCCGAGGCGCAGGAAACCGACGCGATCTGGTTGTTGCGCTACGGCCGTTTCCGCGAGGGCTGGAAGAAATACGAAGCCCGCTTCCGCTCCGCCGACGCGGCGATGGTGACGCGCGATATTCCCGCGCCGCGCTGGCAGGGCGAACCGCTGTCCGGCAAGCGTATCCTGCTGCATGCCGAACAAGGGCTGGGCGATACGATCCAGTTCCTGCGCTACGTCCCGCTCGTCGCCCAACTGGGCGGCCGGGTGGTGCTGGAAGTCTATGAGCCGGTATTGCCTTTGCTGTCAGGCTTGCGTGGGGTCGAGCGGGTGATCATCCGCGGTCAACCGGTGCCATCGGTCGACACGCATTGCTCGCTGCTGTCGCTGCCGATGATCTTTCGCACCGATTTGGACAGTATCCCGGCCAATATCCCGTACCTTCGCGCGCCGGCGGAGCGGCTGGCAATCTGGCGGCGCCGGCTTGGCCCGCGCACGGATCTGCGTATCGGCATCGTCTGGTCGGGCAACCCGCGGCATCGCGAAGACAAGCGGCGGTCGATGTCGTTTCAGCAATTTTCCCGCCTGATCCGCCCGGATGCGCGGGCCAGCTACCATGTGATCCAGGCCGAGGTCCGCGACAGCGATAAGGCCGATCTTGCCGCCTGCGCGAACGTTCGGGATCATTCCGCCTTGCTGAAGGATTTCGGCGACACGGCCGCTCTGCTGAGCCTGCTCGACGTGGTCGTCGGCGTCGATACTTCGGTGATGCACCTGGCCGGGGCGCTGGGTGTTCCGGGCTGCCTGATGCTGATGGATGTGGCGGATTGGCGCTGGTTGCTGGCGCGGGACGACAGCCCCTGGTACCCGTCATTGCAATTGTTTCGCCAGCCGAAGCGGTATGACTGGGAGAGCGTGCTGGAAACCGTCGCCGAGCGTTTGCAGGAGATGCTGGCCTGACGCGGCTGTGCCGGCGCGACGCCGGCGATGTCGTCGCGGCCGGTACGATCGGGTCTGGCGCGATCGGGTTTGGCGCGATCGGGTTCGGCGGGATCGGGTCTGGCGGGATCGGGTCTGGCGGGGTCGGGTCGGGCGGGGTCGGGGCTGGCGGGGCATGGATCGTCCGGCCTACGCCAGGCTTGTTGCACTCTGGCGGTTTCCCGCTCTGGCCTTATCCCATCTGGCATTATCCCATCTGGCCTTATCCCGCTCTGGTGCTATCCCGCTCGCGCGGTGTTCCGGTCCGGCCGTCGCCCATGTCCGGCTTTTTTCAGTCCAACGCGGCCGCATTAACCATTTCACAGGGTTTTGCGGACAGCCTGTCGGCAAATGCCGGAGTTCCGCATGGCACTGCCCCTTCACCCCACCCTCGCCTGGCCATCACCCCCCCTCCCCATCCGCCCGCTCGGCGTTCTGCGACCCGCCCTCGCCAGCCTGCTGAGCGCGGTCGCACTATCCGCCGCACCCTCGCCCGCCTCAGCACAGGCACCAGCCTGCGTCACCGCACGCTCCCAATGCCCGGTCTACGGCACGCAGCCGCAAGGAACCGCCTGCCACTGTCCGGATAATCCCGGCGTGCCCGGCTGGGTCACCCCCATCGGCGTCGGCGTCGGCATGCCGCCGGTTTACCAAGCCCCGGTCCCGCAAGGGCCGCCGGCTTTGCGGAATGACGATATCGACGATGACGGCGACGTTCTGGCCGGCCCGCGCCGGCACCGCCGCCAAGCCTACTCAGGGAATGACGAATAGCGACGGCGACCGCCGCGGCAACACCGCCAAGCCGGCATCGGCGCGTCCGGCCGCTCGCCCCGTCACGCGATAAAGCGCAAACCCCGCACTGCCCGAGCCCGGACGCGCAATCATCGACAGCATTTCCGCATCGGCCCACAAAGCCGGGTCTGGCGGGTCCTGCCGGCCGGCGGGGCGCAGCAGCAAGCCGCCAAGGCCGGCAACGTCGAACACCGGCAAATCGGTCAACGCCCAGCGCGAATCCACCCCAAGCACCGGCAAACCCGAGCGGTGCCACCAGGCCAGTTCCGATGCCGGACCATATCCTTCAACCGCAATGAACGCCGCACCAAAGGGGGCATCAGAGCGAGCATCAGTGGGCGTGCCAGATGGGGCGCCAGAGGGCGTGCCAGATGGGGCGCCAAAGGGCATGCCAGAGGGCGTCCCAGAGGGCGTCCCAGAGGGCGTCCCAGAGTCCGCACCAGAGGCCGCACCAGCGGGCGCGCCAAATGAAACACCATGCGCGTCGGCAGCAACCTGCCCCGCCACGTCCTGCCAGCCAGCCAAACGCAGCCGGACCGGATCGGTCTTTGCCGGCAGCGGCAGAAGCAGAAACAAGGCCTGCGCATAGGCAAGACCGGTCACGGCAAACCCCACGCCGATCGCCGCCGACACCCAGCGCCGCGGCAACACCGCGCCACCAGCCGCCAGCGCCAGCGCCGGATAAATGATCGCCGGCCAGTTTCCCTGCACCCGGTCACCGATCGCATGCTGCAGAAACATCAGGATCGGCGGCACGGCAAAGGCGGCCAACAGGCTCCAGCGCGCATCGCCGCGCCGGCCACGTGCCAGCGCCACCCACAAACCGATCATGCACAGCGCGAAGATCAGCGGCGTCGCCAAGCCAAGCTGCGCGCCGATCAACTCCCCCAGAAAACCAAGCGCGCGCGCCGGTTGCCAGTCCGCCACCCGGCCGCCTTGTTTAACCAGCCCGGCCCAGCCATGCCGAGCGTTCCAGAGTATAACGGGCAGGAACACGAGCCCGCCCAGCGCCGCCCCCGCATAAGGCTGCCAGCGCCGCAGCCAGAACCGTTGCGACGGCGTCAACACCAGCCAAGCCCCCAGGCCGACCCAAAGGAAAACCGCGGTATATTTGCTCAGCAAGGCCAATCCCGCGCAGAGCCCGGCCACCAGCCACCACCACCCCAGCGCCGGCATACCCAGCGCCGGCATACCCCGCCCATCGGCATCCGCCGCCGCGTCCCCCGCCTTGCCCTGGCTTGCGATGCGCGCCGCCGCCCACAGCGTCGCCGTCCAAAACACCAGCAACGGCGTATCCGGAGTCATGATGACGGCGCCAACCCCCAGCAGCAGCGACGCATTCAACAGCCACACCGCCGTCCGCCCCGCCCCGCTGCCGGGAAACAGGCGCCGCCCGGCATCCCACAGCGCCCAGGACGCCAGCGCCGACCCCAGCGGGCCCAGCAACCGCACCCCCAGGGCGCAGTCCCCCGCCACCGCCGTGCCGGCGGCGATCCACAGCGCGACCATCGGCGGATGGTCCAGATACCCCGGCGCCAACGCCTTCGACCACACCCAGTAATACGCCTCATCCGGCGAGAGCGGCACAAAGGCGGCAACGGCCAGGCGCAGCACCGTCAAACCCAGCAGCAACCAAACAAAGCGATTCATCGACATTCAGCTCAATCTCGGATCCGGCACGCGGGCGGCGACCAGCACATCGACCGAGGCCGCCCCCGCGCGCAACAAGGTCCGCGCGCACTGCTCCGCCGTCGCCCCCGACGTCATCACATCATCGATCAACAGAACCCGCGCCCCCGCGATGCGCCGCAGCCTGTTCGGCCGCACGGCAAACGCATCCTGCACTTCCGCGGCGCGGGCTTCGGCGGTCTTCTCGTCCAACGGCGCCGTCTCGCGCACCCGCACCAGCCCATCCGCCACCACGGGGCGCTTGGCGTGCCGGCCCAGCCACAGCGCCAGCACCGAGGCCTGGTTGTAGCGGCGATGAAACAAGCGCCTGCGGTGCAAGGGCACCGGCACCAGCAGATCGGCCCGCGGCAACAGCGCCGCCCCCGCGCGCAGCATCATCGCCCCCAGCACAGGGGCAAATTCCAACCGGTCGGCATGCTTCAGCGGCAGGATCAGCCGGCGGCTTTGCGCATCATAGCGCAGCGCCGCCCGCGCGGTGGTGAAGGCCGGCCGCCGCTCCGCGCATCCCGGGCAGTGGTCGCCCGCCACCGCGGCACTGAACGGCACGCCGCAGCAGGCACAGAGCGGCGCCGAGACAAAGCCGATGCGCCCGAAACAGGCCGAACACAACAAACCCTGGCAAGAGACGGGCGTTCGGCACAGCGGACACAGCGGCGGCACCAGAAAATCCAAGCCCGCCCGCAGCCCGCCGACCGCGCCACGCCGCAACCGGCGCATCTGCGCCAGGGCCGCGTCGCGAGTCCAGCCGGAGCGCATCAGACGCCGCCGCCCTCAGGCCGGCGCGTGCACGCCGCCAGGAACCCCGAACACCACGGTGCCATCGCGCGCGATCTCGTGCACCAGATCGATCTCCCAGGACAGATAGGCATGCATCGCTTCCTCGACACCCGCATTGCGATCATAGGGGCGCAGATAGAAGTCGATGCAATCAGCATCGGCCGGGTTGGTGCGATCCTTGTCCAGCGGGCGGCCGAACGCGCGCCAGGCATCGGTGCCACCGGTGAGCACCTGCACCGCGCTTGCGGCCAAAGCGGGGGCCAGCGCCATCACCTCGGGCACCGCCAGACGCGCGGCAATGCCGTCGGGGGAGACCAGAATAACGTGTTCGGCAGCGGCGATCCGCGTCCGCAGCGCGCCCAGGCGGGTGCGCACGCCCCAGACGGCGCCGGGGATGTGCCCGGCGCGGAAATCCAGGCTGCGCGCCAGATCGATGATCAGAGTGTGCGCCCCGGTATCCAGCAGATGCGCCAGACCGATGACATCGATCTGCGCCACCGGCGCCGCCAGTTCCGGGACCGGTTCGGCCGGCGTGCCGGAGGCCGCGATCGCCGCCAGCCCGCCATCCACCACGAAGACATCGTGATGCCCCATCTGGCGCAGCCAGGATGCCGACATCCGCGCCCGCACGCCGGTATCGCAGACCAGCACGATACGGGCATTGCGCACCCCGATCCAGGTATCGGTGGCCTGCACCAATTGCCCGCCCGGCGCATTGATGCTGCCGGGGCGATGGCCGGCCTTGAACTCCGACGGGTCGCGCACGTCCAAAACGTATAACGAGCGCGCCGGATCCTGCTCGAACGCCAGCAATTCGGCGGGCGAGATCACCCGCACGCCGCTTCGTTGCGCGAACGCCGCGGCGCGTTCCTCAGCCAGCGCCAGCGTCTTCGGCGTGCCCGGCGCGAAGGCGTCGGTGCGGCCGCGATCGCAGACCAGGCCGGCCAATTCCCAGCCCATCGTGCCGTTGCGCAGCGCCAGAACCTGATTGGGAATACCCGCCTGGCGCAGACTTTCGGCCCCCATGATGCTGCGCGTGCGCCCGGCACAATTCACCACCACCAGGGTCTCGGGGTTCGGCACCATGTCGGCGATCCGATAGGCCAATTCGCCGCCCGGCACGCTGATCCCGGTCGGGATCGACATGCGGGTGAATTCCTCCAGCGTGCGGCTATCCAGCACCACCATGTCGCGCCCGCTATCGATCCAGGCCTTCAAGTCCGGCGCGTCGACGCTTTGGGTGCCATAGTGATGCTCGACCCATTCGCCGAACGCCTTGGACGGCACATTGACGCCGCTGAACACCACATAGCCCGCCGCCTGCCACGCCTTGGTGCCGCCATCCAGCACCGCGACATCGGTGCAACCGATCCCCTCCAGCCACGCTGCAAGATCTTCCGCCAAGCCTCGGCCATCATCGACGCAGCAAATCCGCACCGAGCGGCGCGGCAACAGCGCCCGGGCCCGCATCTCCCGGCGCGCCAAACCGCACGGCACCGCCCAGAACAGGTGCTCTGCCCCGAACTCCCCATCCTCCCGCGCGTCCAGCAGAGCCAGTTCCGCGCCATCGGTGATCCAGCCGCGCAGAGTTGTTGCGTCGATGCGTCGCATGCCGTGAGTCCTCCCAATCGGCGCGGACCCTAAAGCGGAGCGATCGGTATTGGCAATCGCGACGCCACCGACGTTGGCAATCCCGGCGCCATCGGCGTTGGCGATCCCGGCGCCATCGGCGTTGGCAATCGCGACGCCATCGGCGCTGGCAATCCCGGCGCCATCGGTGCGCAACCGCGGCGCCATCAGTGCGCAACCGCGGCGCCATCGGCGGCGGGGCGCTGGCACCGTCGGCGCCGGCAACCACGACATCCTTGATGATCGCGATCGTCCCGCCGAACCGCAGCGGCGGCGCATCCGTCATGCGCGGCACGGCCTTGGCAAGCGGCGCCGCTGGGCGCACATCGCGGGCATGAGCTCGATGCTGGTTTTCGACCGCGCCACCGTGCGCCGCCACCGCGACCGCGCCGCCGCCACCGTCGGCAGCGTGGCCGATATCCTGACGGATGCAGCCGAGCGCCTGCTGGACCGGCTGGATGACACCAATCGGCGGTTTGAAGACGCGCTGGATATCGGTGGCCGCGGCGTGGTGGCGCCGATGCTGCTGGCGCGCGGGATGCGCGTTGTCTGCTGCGATTTGTCGGCGAAAATGGCGGCGCGGATGGCCCAGGCGGGCCGCGTCACCGCCGCGCGCCCCATGCTGGCCCCAATGCTCCCTGCGGCAGTGGCCCCGATCACCTTTGCACCAACCATCCCCAGCCTTGCCGCGGACGAGGAATTCCTGCCCTTCGCCCCTGCCAGTTTCGATCTGATCACCGCCAACCTGTCGCTGCACTGGGTCAATGACTTGCCCGGCGCGCTGATCCAGATCCGCCAGGCGCTGCGCCCGGGCGGGCTGTTCCTGGCCAGCCTGCCGGCGCTGGGCACGCTGGCCGAACTGCGCCAGGCATTGACCGAGGCCGAGGCCGAACTCACCGGCGGCGCGGCGCCGCGCGTCTCACCCTTTCCGGAATTGCGCGATTGCGCGCATCTGCTGCAACGCGCCGGCTTCACCCTGCCCGTGGCCGATCAGGACCAGATCAAGCTGCTCTATGCCGATCCGTTCGCCTTGCTGCGCGATTTGCGGGCCGCCGGGGAAACCAGTGCGCTGCGCCAGCGCAGCCGCACTGCCCCGCACCGCTTCCTGCTGCCCGCGGCGCTCGGCCGGATGCCGACCGAGGGCGATCGCATCCCGGTGACCCTGCGCCTGGCCATGATGACCGGATGGGCACCCGACGCGGCAGACAATCCGCCCGTCAAACCGCTGTAAGCACCGAGGCAGCGAAGGCAGCCGTCGACGCGCTGTAAGCACCGCGGCAGCGAAGGCGGCCGTCGACGCGCTGTAAGCACCGCGGCGGCGAAGCCATCCGTCAGACCGATAGAAGCGAAGGCGGCCGTCGACGCGCCTGAGCGAACAGGTGGCCTAGCCACCCGTCACGCTCATGTGCCGCCCCACGGCGGGCTTGTCGTGGCGGCGGTCGATGATGAAGTCATGCCCCTTCGGCTTGCGCGCAATGGCCGAGCGGACGGCGTCTTCCAGGTCTGCGTCGGAAACGCCGTCGCGGAGCAAGGGGCGGAAATCGGCGGCATCGTCCTGACCGAGGCACATATACAACGTGCCGGTGCAAGTCAGCCGCACGCGATTGCAGCTTTCGCAGAAATTATGCGTCATCGGCGTGATGAAACCCAGGCGCTGCCCGGTTTCCTGCACGGTGAAATACCGCGCCGGACCGCCGGTGCGATAGTCGCTCTCGTCCAGGGTCCAGCGTTTACGCAAGCGCGCACGCACCATCGACAGCGGCAAA
>Ga0164297_10002698_pt1 | contig 17296 bp, 9 predicted proteins | sample GEODES058metaG_FD_113539 | JGI IMG/M metagenome (GOLD analysis project Ga0164297, IMG submission 113539) | Dystrophic lake water microbial communities from Trout Bog Lake, Wisconsin, USA - GEODES058 metaG | ecosystem: Environmental > Aquatic > Freshwater > Lake | place: USA: Trout Bog Lake...
AAACTGTTTGAAATTACACAAAGGACACTTGTATTCAAGTAGTGAAGAAGGAAAGAAAAATATTGATAAAGAAGACGAAGAGAAAAAAATGTTGGAAGATAAGAAGGAAGAGACTGAACTAGACGATGCAAAAGACCAAGACGAAGCAATCAAGGCTGAAACTAATCTTGTACTGAATGAAATGGATAATAATGATGATGTGGTTGATGAAAATGATGTTGATGAGACAGAAACAATAACAACCGGAGGAGACAACCCACCAGTCTCAGAAACCGTGAATACTTTGAAAGAGGGGTCGGTTAACTTAGGAAAGGATATTAATAAAGGGTTATCAACAACAACAAGTCAAGTTAAAGCAGTAGCAAAAAGCACCTCAAAGAGTGTTAAAGATGCTATCAATGATAACTGGCGACTCACTTTTTCTAGACTGAATGACGCTTTATTGACTGATGACGCAACAAAAACTATAGAAACAACCAAAAAAGACTTTATTCATTTCAAAGACGAGTTTTTACCAGTATTCCGTTTTTTCCATACATATAAATACCAAGTCCAAAGAACATTATGGGCTACAGGATGGAATAAATGGACTCACTTAGTGAAAAAGTTTCTAGAGTTTATTAGTAAAAATGAAGTTCTGACAACAGTTTTCCGGGAAGAGTTATACGGTACATTCAAATTAGTAGACATATTTGTAAAACAGAAAAAACCAAAACAAAACCCACTACAGACTGTGGAAATGAAATATAATACAGAAACGGACGAACAAATAGAAGAAGAAGCAACGGAAGCAGATAAAGCAGCAGAGGCGAAAACAGAAGAAAAAGAAAAAGAGGAAAATAAGGAAGAAAACAAAGAAGAAAATAAAGAAGAGGAAGGAAAAGAAACAAAAAAATCATTCATTTCCAAGTTATCAAAGAGTATAAAGAACGATGTTATGAATATTGGCGACACTCTGTCATCTGGCATACTTGGTGATAATTATAGAATTGTTCGTAAGTTGTTGAACTATTATGACATTGATGCAGGAAAATTTTATGATATCTTCAAAAACACAGGCGTACTTACCAAAAACTATCCAAAGTTTATGGAAATAGAGTCTAAAATTGCTTGTTTGATAGCTATTGATACCTTGAAAAATAATAAGAATGAAGAAATAGATAGCAACAATGTAAAAATGGACACGGTGGAAGTTGAAGGCAAGGAAATAAAACTGAATACCTTATATGATACGGTTCAATACGATAAAAATGTAAAGGTTTTGGACCAAGTCAAGTTAGAAGACTTAATCAAAAAGTTATTAGAGATAAAAAAGGCAAGTGAAAAGACTGTTACTACTGGTGGTAATAGTTACAGAAGAAATACATTAAAGTCATACAGAAACACAAAACAATCGAAAAGAATGAAAAGGTCAAAAACAGAAAGGTTAGGGTTAGGGTTAGACATCGATGGAGGCGCCCGTTCATACTTTTTCAAAAACTTGGACGTTCTTTTCAAGAAGTGTTACTATGATATGGTGGATAGACAGTTTAACGATTTGGACAAAATGATGAATCAACCAATTCCTGAAAGTTATGTAAGTAAAGATGGTACTGTGCTAGACCCATCATATAAAGAATATTTGGAACAACCACCTACAGAAGTTCATAACTATGGTGTCACTTCACATACTCGTGTGAACATAGTAGAACCAAGTAAATACTTTGCTGTTATGTTAGGCCGCACACTCGCTGAACTGGTGCGTTGTACTACTATGGCAGGTTTTACATTGTGTTTAACTCTTGGTAACTATGCATTAATGTTAGTAGGTGGTCCAATCACTCCAAACACTTACCATTGTTATCTCGCAAACTTTATGTTTTTATACATGTATTACAAGTTTCATATTTTAGGTGGAATAAGAGAAATTATGAATGATGTGAACATCACAAGTAGTGAAGAAACCCAAGCTGATGGACAAAAACAATCATCGGAGCCATATTTCAGAAGAAAGTTTCAAGAGTTTAAAGACCGACAAGTACAAAAAATACAAGAAAAAACATCAAAATTTCTAGATAAACAACCACTACTCAAGGGAATTGTAGGATTAGCGAATGGAAGTCTTCAAGGAAACTCGGATTTCGGGACTGCTCTTAACTTTTTAGCTGTAATATCAGAACCAGAACTCAAAAGACAAGCTGCTTTATCAAGACAATCAACAGAAAGTTCGGAATATGATAACTCAACATATGAAGAAAACCCACAAATAGTACAAGGACAACCACCAGTAGTACAAGGAAAACAACAGGTATTAAAAGGACAATCACAAGTAGTACAAGGACGAGTAGTATCAAGTTCAAATCAGGGTTCAAATGCGAATATAGATACTTCCGGTTTTACATTTGTTCAACATACAGATTTATTTAAACAAAGTATCAGCGAACTAATGGAACAGATAGATATTACAATGGGTATTATAAATAAAGATGGAAAGAGGCCATCTTTGGAAAATAGTATGAATGCTTCCACTGTATCTACTATAACTGGAACAAACACAGACAATCTTGTTGACCAAGAAGTAGATGAAATCAATAAAGAAAAAACGGCAGTGGAGTTGCTTATTGAAAAACATATGAAAGCAGTTGAAGAAAATGAGAGAAATATGGCGGATATGTTGAAAACGTTTACAGAGTTTATCCAAATGAAATACAATGAATATAATAATATTCCAGAAACGCAAACAAATGAATATATCCAAAATGTCCAAAATAACTTTTACGAACAACATCCAGAAACGAAAAACTTGTACGGTGACGAACTAAAAGACGTACTTATGAAGATAACTGAAAGAGTAGGTGGAATAGAGAAAATAAAAGAAATCAACAAAGAAGCAAATGATGTATTACAAACAAATGTTGAGCTTGAACAAAAGAATACAGAACTAGAAGCTAAAAATACGGAACTTGAACAAAAGAATACAGAACTTGAGACAAATATAAACAGTTTCAAAGAACAAATAGGAAAAAACGAGGAAGATATAAAGACATTGAAAGAAAAGCTAGAAGAATTGGAAAAAGAAGTTCAGGATGAAAGAGACCAAAACAAAGAAATAAGTAGTGATAAAGAAAGTGAAATCGATAACTTGAAACAAAAAATAAGTGAGCTAGAACAACAAAATAGAGACTTGGTTTTAAAAATAGAGGAGTTGAATAAACAGAAACAAGAATATTCCGACAGTATTTCCTTGTTGAACGCTGAAAAAGAACAACTAACCGAAGAAAAAGACAAGGCACTACTAGAAAAAGACGAAGAAACGAAACAAAAAGAAGCGGTCATTAATCAACTGAACAGTGCAAATGAAACAATCGAAACTTTGAAGAAGCAAATAGAAGAAAATGAACAAAAAATAAAAGAAAATGAAGACACTATTCAAGAATTGGCAAGTGAAAAAGGAACCAAAGAAGAAGACGTTAGCAAAAAAAATACTAAACTAAATGAACTCAAAACCGAGAATGAAGAACTAAAACAACAAAATGAGGTTTCCACAGGTATTTTACAAAGTTTATTGGATAAATTAAAAAGTTTAGAGGATGTCAATGATAATAATGTCAAGTTAACACAAAAACTAGAATCCTTATCTTTGGAGGGTGATAAGTCAAAGGAGGAAATTACTAAGTTAAACGAACTGTTAAAACAAAACACAGAAGAGTACACAAAGGGTTTGGATAACTTGGCAAAAGAAAACCAGAATGCAATTGATGAACTGAAAAAAACGAACCAAAATGAGATGGATAAAAAAGAAAGAGAAATTGAAGATTTGAAAAATAAATTACAAGAAAAGATAGAACTTGATAATGAAACAAAGAGACAAGAACAAGAAGAATTGGATAAGATAAGAAATGAGTTGGAGTCGTTAAGAAAAGAAAAGTTGGAGATTGAAAAACAGTCACAGAAGAATAAAGAACAGGCAGAAATACTTGAAAAAATGACTGCTGAAAAGTTGAATGTCTCTATTAAATACTATAATGATGTTGAAAAGAATAAAATAGAGTTTATTGATAACTTGACTACAAACTATAATGTGGATAAGTTCAATGATATAAACGAACAGGTAAAAGTTATATTGAAACGCTCACAAGGAGGAAAAAAATGTAACGATAATAAAAGCTGTAACAAGTCGATAACAAACATCGCAAATGATATTTCAGAGTCATACAACTTTTATAATACGGACACTATAATCAAACTGATTACTTTGATATCTGACAAAGATATGTTTGTTGAGTTGATGAAAAAAATTGGGATGAAAAGTGACACTGATATTGAAGAGTTTGTTGACATATTTTTCATTGATGTGTCTATTTTAAAGTCAAAGTTTCCTGATATTTTCAATTATTCGACCTATTACAGAATAACAGACGAGCAAATTAACAGAGATACAAATATAAGAAACAAATATGTTTCGGGTGAAGAAGAAAACAGCGGCAAACAATATGTGTTTATGTATACACTTGTGGAATATGTTACAAATATAATAAAGGCATCATTGGAAGGAATCGACCGTTTCTTTGTCAATAGCGATACATCACAAACACTCGAATATATTTTCAAACAGTCACTCATAAAATTATATCAGCTATTCAAAAACTATACATCGGGCAGTTTAAGCACACAGTCAAATAACATATCGGAAACATTTAATAAATATATTGATAAAACAAAGCGAGTGTTTACTTATATAAAACAACGACAGAACACAGATACTGGAAATAAAAGATATGACATTCATTTAACGAATCTTGACGGAGGAAATGCTTTCAATCCTGCTACAAAAGATGGATATGATAATAGTGATAAAATATTAAAGGTCGTTTATGTAAATAATGATACGAAAAATAAGGTGGATAAGAAAACGAAGAAAGAGATGTTCGACGACAGTAATAAAGAAACTTATTATTTCGGCCCTTTTGATAAGTACTACGATTATCATTATACGAATGAAAAGATTACAAACGACTTATCTGTGAATGGAGGTCTATTGGATAAAACTATCAGTGATAACGGGAAAGATTTGTGTATAATAGGATACGGACAATCTGGTAGTGGAAAAACAAGCACTTTAATATACAGCAACTATAAGGATAATAATGGAACAGAAGTTGTACAAGACGGTGTATTGATAGAGTTTTGTAAAAATCCACAATTTATTGAAAAGTATAAAAAAATAGGTCTTCGTGCAATAAACCTTTATTTGAAAGAAACAGATGACAGTATCAAAAGCAAGAATGATATGCGTATTGACAATAATAAATATGTATATGAGGATTTGACAAGTGATGGAAGTTATTTATTCAAATATGTTACAAAACCAAACACAGCTACTGGGTTATGGAAAAGAGAAGGTTATGTTCAGTCTGGTGGAAATGCCCAAAATACAGCGAATAACATGGGTGTAGCGAATATTGACAATGAAGACGAAGATGAAGATGTTATGGAAAACATACAATGTACGACAAAACAAAAGTTTGCAGTAAAAGATGAAACAATCGGTGAGTATATTTTGAACATTTTCCAAAAGAGAAAGATTGAACCAACTCCCAATAATCCAGATAGTTCACGAAGTCATTTGATAATTTGTTTGGAGTTGTACAAAGAAAATGAGGGAACACCTAGTAGAAGAATAACGGTTTGTGACTTGGCTGGTGTTGAAAATGAGTTTGACTGTGATGATACCACTGAAATTGTAAAGTTTATACGTAATTATGGAAAAAGCGAGAAATATAGTTGCGAAGATATGGATGGTTGTAAACTATCACCTGAAAATATACACAAATACATACGTTCTATAAATACAGAAGAATCAATAGAAAGTAATATAAATCACATTGATACACAAATAAAACAATACGAAGAAGAAGGTACAAACACAGCAAATAATAATGATATACTTAACTATAATAATTTTGTGACGAGTTTTATTCAACCATTGAAAACTAGAAACGAAAAAGATGTCTATAGAATATTTGACTTATTGACGTATATGTATTATCATTTTGGAGATATCAATAATAAACAAAAGAAAAATGATACCTTTTATTTTACTAATCATAAACAACCGTCTTTATTGAACATAGATAATAAACAAGTTTACAGCGAGTTTAAGATACCAGACCAACTTACAAAAGATGTAAAAGAAATCAAGGGTGATATAGTTGACTCAGTAAAAAAGATAATGAGTGAAGACAAAATAAAAGAAATCAGACTGTTCTTTGATGAAAACAGTAAACAAATGAAAAGACAAACAACTACACATAGGCTAATCAATGACATAAAGAAACTATTTGTACTTTTACCAACCTTGGATGATTTACAAAAAGCAAAAACGGATGCCTTGAATGTATTGAAATGTACTTTGATGTTATTGAATAAAGTAAAGAGCAATTGTGTTATAAGAAGACGCGAAGGATATATGATTAATCGTTCTTTGTCTGACCTAAGAGACGGAATACAAGGGTTTATCAAACAGTCTATACAAGACTCGGAAGGCAATATGCCTTTGTTTTATGAGAAAGCAATCTATCCATACTGTAGAAATATAAATATCAATGACAATTATTTTGACTATTTTTATAATAAGCCAGAGACAAATGAGATGACAAGTGCGTTAATTTATATGATGAGTGATAAAAACCAAGTAATACCGAATAGTAATGTGAAGCCTTTTGGATTAGATTTGACAAATACAAACTTTGCTATTTTTACGGTTATCAATACAAACAATGATGGAAATACAAATAACCCACCAAATCCACCATATGTAAACATAAATGATTTGATATATTATACTGATGTAGTTAAAGATGAGGGAACTTCATTGAGTAAGCTTTATAAAAGTTGTTATAATAAAACACTTCATACAGCGTTAAGTTATAGCTTTTATCAAAATGGGCCACTAAAAGGGTTTGCTGTTTTAGATATGGACAACAAAGAAGAAATATATGATATTCCTTTGAATACTATTCAAGACAAGTCGAGAGATTTGATTAAGATAATTAAAAGTAATAATGCATCTACTTTGATTGGAAGTTTAGAGTCGACAGATGTGTTACAAAATACGGTGTATAACAAAATGGTTTGTTCGGAGACGGACAGCTTGTTCAGAAATGGAATGTTAACGATGTTTAATAAATAGACTTCATAGTAGTTTGAGGTTTTAATAGGTCATTTGTTTTTATTATATACTTGTAAAATTGAATCGAATAGAATAAATAATTGTATATTATCAAACATGAAATAAAAGTTTAATAATATAATATAAACAGTAAAATGACGAATGACCTTTCTGACTACAGTAGGTTGATTAAAGGGCAAAGATACATATTTCAACGCAAAAAAATATCAGAGTTTTTAAAAGAAAAAACATTTGAAGCTGATTTTGAAGGAATACAAATGGTGAATAACAAAGTTAGAATAATTGTGTCTAGTTATGTAGACAAAGATGGGAGCATTAACCCGCAAACAAAGGTAAGTATGCCTACAGATATGATTGACTATATTGTAAAACATCCGTCTATGAGTTTTGAAACTGATAGTTTCGATAGTATTGATAGCGATGATACTGTTTATAGTATTGACATTATATAGTATTGACCTTACAGACAGTTTTTACTCCTTTTTATCATGTAATACGTTAGGGAAAAGCTAGTTATAATTGTTTATATAACACGTAAAAAAAGGTATTCTCTATACTGGAGTCACTTTTTTCTATTAACTAATTAGTTACAATCATATTACCTACCCTGACTACTATCTACTATCTTACTACCTATAATATTTTTATTTATTTACTTTAAATGAAACTATTTCTTCGTCTTCAATTTCAACAATATATTTTTCAGGGTTCAGCGCTTGAAACAATTCTGCTATTTCCAAGTATCCATTTTTACAAGCATTCGTAAATAAACTATCATTATTCATGGAAATATCAATAGACGGACATTTCTCGAGTAACCATTCAGCAACTTCAACATTCTCACCGTTCGAACAAATCCAACTGAAAGTCCTGTTATAAACAGAAACATCCATAGACGGATTTATTTCGTGTAACCATTCGACAAGTTCTAAGTTACCACTTAGACAAGCAAGACTGAATGCTTCATTATCATAAATAGAAATGTTAATGTCTGGTTTTATTTCCATTAACCATTTGGCTACTTCTAAGTGGCCATCTCCACAAGTATCACGAAAAGCTTCTTCGCCACTCATAGAAACATCAACAGTAGGTTTTATTTCTAATAATCTTTTGGCAGTTTCTAAGTGACCGTTCACACAAGCTTCAATAAATCCATATTCAAAATGAACGGTCTCAACAATTGTTGGGTTTTCATTTATAAACTGCTCTGCCTCTTGTATACTACCGTTTCTACAAATAAGCTCAAACTGTTCTAAGATAGGGTTATCTTCTAAAAACTTTTGTATTTCTTTTACATGCTCATTTCTTCCTCCCTTTTCACAAACTCTTTCGCGAATCTCAATGAACTGGTTTGCAATATCGATAAATCGTGTCATTATGTATATGTATGAAAATATATGATTATAGTTGTATACTATACCAAGATAAGTGATGTTTTTATATCAATTTTTACATTTTATTACATATAAACCCAAACATTTTTATAAAAAAGACTATGCATGAATACTGACCCCCTAGCCCGCCCATAAATTACTTGAATCATCCTCCAAAATCGGCCCGCGAGGTTTTTGAAATGGATTTCCCAAAAAACGATAGATAAATCAAGAGTTTCTCTTTTAAATTAACCTCCATTTTTGAGAAAAGATGTTTTTGAAATGGATTCCTTGAAAAAAGGAGGATAAATAAAGAATTTTATGGGAGGATAAGAAAAAAACCTCGCGTTTTTACATATTTTTGCATCCAAAAGGGAAAAGGATTTTGAATTTTGGACATTTATTTTTGTCCATTTTTATATAGGGCCAATAAAATCTTGAAAAAAAAATAAAAACGAGGGGTTTTTTGGGTTTTTAGACTGTAAGCGTCACAAAACGAAAAAAATGGGTGTTTTTTTTCAGTCACAAAAAAAATGAATTTTTCGGTTTTTTTTGAAAAAAGGCCTCGTCCATTTTAGGCGATTTTTTATGTCAACATATTTATATTGACAAAATGTTGACACAAAAGTCGCCAAAATCGCCAGAATTTATGTATTGCGAAAAATGTGACTATAAATGCTATAAAAAAAGTGACTGGGATAAACATTTAACCACACTGAAACACCAAAATGTTGACAAATGTTTACATGAAAATCGCCAAAATCGCCAAACAGAAGTATACTGTGAATGCGGTAAGAAATATAAACACAGACAAAGTTTAAGCATTCACCGTAAGAAATGTTCTTATTTTATGAGTGATTCACAAGACTGTAAAACAAAAACAGAAATGAATAATGTTACTCCTGACCTTATTATGAGCATATTGAATCAAAACAATGATAGGTTTAAAGAAAACCAAGATTTGAGAGACCTTTTAATAGAACAAAACAAGTCATTGATGGAACTAATAAAAACACATCAGACAAATACGATTACAAACTCAAATAACACTACACATATGAACTCGCATAATAAGTTCAATATGAATGTATTTTTGAACGAAACATGTAAAGATGCAATGAATATAATGGACTTTGTGAACTCAATCAAGCTACAGCTTTCTGACTTGGAAAATGTAGGCAGAGTGGGTTTTATAGATGGAATATCCAGTATTATAGTAAAGAACTTGAAGGCCCTTGATGTAAGCCAACGACCACTACATTGTAGTGATATGAAACGAGAAACTATGTATGTCAAAGATGAAGACAAATGGGTGAAAGAAGACCCGGATAATAAGAAATTGAAACGCGCTATTAAGTTTGTAGCAAATAAAAACTTCCAACTTATTCCAGAGTGGAAAAAGAAGTATCCTGATTGTGTTTATAGTGACTCGAAAAGTTCAGACCAGTATAACCAGTTACTGATTGAATCTGTTGGTGGGAAGTTTGATTCTGATATAAACGAGACGAAAATAATCAAAAGAATAGCAAAAGAAGTTACTATTGAGAAGGTTTAGAATTTTGATTAACTAATTGGTTATTTTTTATATTAACTAATTGGTTAATGTTTATATTAACTAATTGGTTAAAACAATTTAAATAGATATATAATAATTAACTATAATGAATAATATGCCATCGTATACTTGTGAAGACTGTAATAAAGAGTTTAAACAAAAGAGTCATTATGATAAGCATAAGGCTAGAAAAAAACCTTGTAAAAAAAAGCATAGTCATAATTCAAAAATATGTGAAATAAAGCCATTGTCATGGTTTCATGATGAAATGCCAGAAATTTTTAATTTTGTAGTAAACCAACTAGACCCCGCAGTTAAAAGAGGAGAAAGAAAAATTACTGTTTGTGCTGAAGTAAAAACTGGTAAAAGGTTTATTGCTCAAGTACATGCCCTTTATAATTCGTCAATTTCTGGTGGGAATTGTGTTCATTTTTTTATAAGTGCATTTATTAGACGAGATGATGACAGACAACGTAGAGAAATCAATGAATATTTCAGAGGAAGTAATAACGACCAAAGAGTATTCAAAATTAATACTGAAAAATCAGTACATAACTGTATAAGAACATTGAGAGAGTATAATGAAAAATATGATAAGGTAATTGTTCATCATGATGAGTTAGATTATGGAAGTGGTAATGAACAACATATGGCTGCTGTTTATGAATACTGTATTAGTCAAGAAAAAATATGTTTAATTTCATATTCAGCCACTTATGAAGAAGCGATGGTAGATGATTATGTTATTAATTTATCAAATATAAATCCTCTTAAGTTGGTGTTTGTTCCTCCAGAAGAATATAGAGGTGTAAAATGGTATTGTGAAAACAATTTAGTTGAAGAAGCAAAGCCTTTTTTTGAAAAACAAAATGATACTATTGTTCTTTCTGAACAAGCAAAAAAAATATTGAGAGAAACTGAAGAAAATTTATCAAGTGAAGACCAAGAAAAAAATAGGAAAAAACTCTTGATAGTTCGTGTGAACCTTTCTTTTGAAGAAGTTAAAGACTTGATTGACAATGATGTTTTTCCAGAGTTACGTTGTAGAGAAGACATACGTATATTGCCTGAGTTTGTTCATTCTAGAAAAGATTTGAATACTATGACTGTTAAGTGGGATGATTATGAATGGTGGAGAAAACATATGGAAATATCAAGAGGGTCTGGTAAGTTTATTGAAATAATATTTATAGACCAATGTAGTACTCGTTCAACTGATTGGTTTTGTCATCCTTGGTTAAGTGCTTACCACGACTATCATCCAAATCCTAGTGTTAGTTGTTCTGGACAATCTAATCCTCGTCCTGTTTATTATACAAATAAAATGTGTAATGGTGTTAGAGTTTATAATAACCAAGAGTTTTATCCAAAGTTGTATGGACAAAAAAGTATTATCGAATATATGGCTGGGTTAATACCATTGAATAAACTTAACATACCAGTTTCAAGTAGGTCTAAAGTTTGTTCAAACATAAGTACTTTTGGAAGTGTAATAGAAATACATCTAAGTAATGAAGAGTTTGAAGATATACGCGATTGTTTAGAAAATAACTTGAATGATAGTAGTAGAAATAAATTAGACGAAAAAATTCGAAATAAATTACATGAACCTTTGTCAAAGATGAAACCTCAAGACCGAAATAAGTTTGAAAATAATAGTTTGAGAAGAACTCTTAAAGGTAAAAGAGTTTATAAAAATAATAGTTCGAAACAAGGTGGTATTTATACTGTTGCTTCAAACAATGTACGTGGTTTAAATTCTGGACCAGGAGGAGGAGTTGGTGAGATAGGAGGAGAAGCTTATAACAACAGGGGAAACTATTACTGGATAGATGTGGCAATGGAAGACCTTGAATATGAAATTGAAAAAGAAATAAAAGTAATAAAAAAAGGAACTTTATTTTTAACATATGGAATACCTGACCCTGTCTCAGACTTATCAAGTGATGACGATGATAGTAATGATGATAATGAAGAGGAAGAAATAGTAAAATATGTTCATAAAAAAACAAACAAAAGTATGTTTTATAAGTCTTAATACATTATTTACAAAAATAAGATAGAATAATGTATAACGTTTATGAATACGCAAAAAGCATATCATATTTAATATTCTGAATATGGAATGTTGTTGTTTCCGCGATTTTGAAGATAGTTGTATTGTTTAGTAGTCATACAAGCACAACCAGTACTATTACTGTATAAGTTAGGACAGCATTCTGGTTTAAATGGAGTGTTTGCAAATAGTAAGCTTTCTCCTTCTGGAAGTGGAACAGGTTGAGATGGACGTGCTAAAATAGCTTGGACACCGGCACTCAATGGTTCTCCATTTCTAATAGCAAGGTTTGGCGAACCCCAGCTAGATGTATCTACTGGACTATAGTCTCCAACAACATATCCTGCGGACTGTCCATAGTTGGTATTAGCACCGGTAAATCCTTCCTTCATTTTGCCTCCGTTCAATAAGAAAGACTCCTTACTTTTTGGTTTATTACTTTTTGGTTTATTACTTTTTGGTTTATTACTTTTTGGTTTTACAGCCATACCTTCTCTTCCTAATGAAGAACAACCAAAAAAACTATGTGCTAAAATAAAAACAACAATAATTGCAATCAAAAAAAAAGATTTTACTTTAAATTGTGAACTAAACATCGCAAGTTAACTATATATATTAAAACGAGAATAAAATAAAAATAAATATAGGTTATTATTATTTTATCATTTTGAAGCAAAAACGAAAGTTGACTGTATTATATGTTTTCAATACAAGAATCATAATCCTTGAACTCCACTCCATTCACAAAAAAGGATTTGTTCGTTGTTAATAAGTGGTATATCTTTTTATTTTTTCCATCATTTTCATATTTATATCTTAGAAGTTTATCCGTTTTTTGACCATTTTTCAATATCATATGATTACCACCTATTATTGTGTTATAATTATTCGCGTTTTTGTCATAAAATCTATATTCATATAACCTATCATTTTCATCTACTAAAACTTCAACAACGGCGTAAACTTTGTTTTGTTTTTCAAAGTCTAGTATATCTCCTATATTTATATCTTCTATATTTTTACTAGTTTTCTTGTCTTTTGTAAATACATCTATACTTGTTTCTTTCTTAAAACCTCCGTCAAAATGAAAGTGTATACTTGATTTGGCATCAGACTTACAGTCATTTATTGCTTTTATATCTTTGTCTGTCAAGTCGTCCCAGTCTGCAAATACATAGTCATCTATAACAATTCTTTTTGTTGTCGTGTTAATACAATACAGATGTTTTTTATTATAACCTGTAACAACTTTTACATTAGGATGGTCTTTTACACAAATGAGTTCATTTTCATAAATAACACGATGGTTTCCAGATACAATAATATTATTCAAACGATACATAGTATCATATGGATTTTCTAAACAAAGTTTTGCTGTAACAACGGAACCATCGTATAATATATCTCCTATTTGAATATCAGATATTTTGATATCTTTGTACTGTATACTATCGTTGACTATAGTTTGTATATTGACTATCGTATCTTCATCAAAACACAAGTTTGGTCTTGGCATATCAATGTCTTGAAAAAATACATCATTTAACTTATCTGCTAATGCCATTAGTGTGTAATAAACACTTGCAACCATAAAACCAGCATCAATCATTATAGCATTCGTTTTTGATGAAAAGTCTTTGAATGTGATTATAAATACTTGTAATGGAATAACAACATTTGCAATCCTATCCATAATAGAACGTGTAATATAAGAACTTTCGTTTCGAAGTTCATTTATCATAGCACGTATCGCTTGTATGCCTTCTGTAACAATCGCTATAACACCTCCTAACATATTAGTCATGTTATTGAATGGAAAAAGAACACTTCCAGAGATTGACTTTGTGACTTCTTGTATACAGTATGTAAAATTGTTACTTGTATATTCTAAAATAGTTTGTCCGTCAGGCTTATTTATAAAACCAGCCATTGGTATAATATGAGGTTTACATCTTTGGTTTACCCAATCATTTTTAATTTCTCTCTCTTTATTTATTATTTGAAAAAAAATGAAAATTTCTATAACTATGATGCTTACGAGTGTTACAAGAATAATCGTTCCACCATATCTTTGAAAGTAACCCAATTTTCTATAAAGTTCATCTATTTTTTCAAAACCGTTTGAATCTATATTATTATTTTTATCCATGTTATCCATATATAGTAATTGGATAATATTGATAAATCTTTTACAAATATTACAAAGTATATTTATTTAATACATATTATATTGCTGAATGATTATTTTTATAATTTTATAACCCTAATGCAGATAACATCTCTTCCACAGCTCTCATAAACTTACCTGGTGGGCCATTCCATAATGATTGTAACTCGTCATTTGTTCCGTCCATGATATATAACATTGTAACTAATATACCAGTTGTTTTTGCAGTCAAGTCTTTAATTGCAATAGTGACTCTCTGAAACTCGATTACCAGATTTGAAAATACGCCAAATATACCGTTTACGATATTCCCTATGGAAAATCTCAAGTAGTCAAACATTCCACGAACAGAATTAATATCATTCATAAAGTCATATAACACAGTACCGAGAGCGTTTATTATAAAGGTAATAGGTTGTAACAAGTATCCCATAAAGTTGTATTGAATATTTTGAACACAATAAACAAAATCAGTTTCTATATTTTCAGAAAGAGGCATGTACAAAGGGTTACATCTGTATAGTGGCCAGTCCTGCCTTATTTTTTTAATTTGTGTGAGTATAATAATGCCAAATAGTAAAAAGAAGAATGCTAAATGAATGTAAATAAACTGTATCCAATGAGTACCTGTAGGCATTTGTATTTATTTATATTAGTTATAATACATAGATATATTTATTTTCATAGTTTATCCTTTTACATTCTTTTACCAAATCTTTTCGTTTTTTTAGACCTTCTAGTATTTTTCCTTTTTTTGTGTCTACCTTTACTACTAAGTTTATGTTTCAACCTGTATTTACGTGTTGTTCTTTTTTTACCACCCGACTGTGTAGTACCTACTTGACTATCGTATACAGAATTTGCCTGATTCTGTGTTGATATAGCTTGTAAGCTTTTAGAAATGGAATCAATAGTTTGATTTCCTGCGCCTTGGTCTACATAAATTGGTTTTACAACTGGAACAACCATTTGTCCTGATAAAGAGGCTCTTTCTGAATCAGTCATCCCACCCTTTATTTTGTAGTATCTTCGGCTTTTTGTGTATCCCCCTTTAGTTGCGTTTACAAGAGCAGCATGGTTTTGGTTATTTTGTTGTTGTTGAACTAATGCTGATTCACCAGGAGTTGAACCTAACATAGCTTTTTGTTGTGGTTGTATTGGTGTTGGTGAAGGATTTGTTGGTGACATATATTTTTCTATTATATATATTAGTTATATAATATGTAAGCGGTTATTATACAACATTTTGAATTATAATTATCTTTTATAAATAGTTTAAATACAATAAATATATTATCTTTATAATACATATCATATTCATATCAATATAATATGGACGAACGACAAAAACTTCAGTTACAAGAAATGATAAAGGCAAATGACACTACCGACCAAACGGAACTTATTCGTGAGTTGAAACATAGTAGTTTATTAAAAGACGATGTTAGTAAGATGATGCTTAATAAGGGAAAGTATGTCACCGAGGGATATGATAAAACAAGAGAGGTTTGTATGAACGAGTGTTCTTTTTTATTTACTTATTATACTGATATTTTCAACAAGGTATTGAAGGACGAGATTGATATTGGTATTTTAGGTAAGTTTTTGGATGTCTTGGCAAGAATAGAAGAGGGAGAGTTGAACCAGCACGAAGGGTCATTTTTGGTTGGGACACTTCTAAAAGAATTGTATATTGATAGTGCTTTAAGAAAAGCCGATAAGTTGGATAAGCAATATGCAGACCAAAACGGTGAAGAAGTTCCAGAGGTAAAACCTATAGAAATTACTTGGTCTCAATATAAACAACACAGAAATGGTATGGTTACTAAGTAAAAAAATATAGTTGAAAAATATCATATAAAATTGATAACTAAATATTTATATGTTTATAATTAGTATAAATATATAAGTCGTGTATTTGATATAAAAACTATAAAAGAATGAAATATACAAAAGAAGAATTTATTTATAAAGCAAATAATAAACATGAAAATAAATATGATTATTCAAAAGTTGAATATGAAAACACAAAAACTAAAGTAATTATTACATGTAAAGAGCACGGAGATTTTGAACAACTACCAAGAGACCATTTAACAGGTAGAGGTTGTAATGAATGTGGAAAAATAAATAGAGCTAAAAAACAAACATTTACACAAGAACAATTTATTGATAAAGCAAAAAAACTTCATGGAGAGAATTTTGATTATTCTAAAGTAAAATATATAAATTCACAAACAAAAGTAATTATCATATGCAAAAAATGTAATTTTGAATTTGAACAAGTAGCAAATTCTCATTTACAAGGATATGGTTGTGACAAATGTGCTCATAGAATTAATAATGAAAATCAAAGATTAACTGAAAAAGAAATAACTGAAAGAGCAATAAAAGTTCATGGAGAAGAAAAATTTGATTATTCAAATATGAATTATAAAAGAACTCATGAACCTATTAATATAACTTGTAAATTATGTGATAATAATTTTAAACAACTTATCAGTAATCATATAAGTCAAAGGCAAGGTTGTCCTTTTTGTAGTGGAAGATATATGGACACTGAAATATTTATAAAAAAAGCAAAAGAAGTTCATGGTAATGAATATAATTATGAAGAAGTAAAATATGAAAAGAGTTGTATTGATATAAAACTAATATGTAATAAGACTAATAAATCATTTTATCAAACACCAAATAATCATTTAAGCGGTAATAAATGTCCTTGTTGTTGTAAAAAAAGGTATTCATTAAAAGCAATAAAATATATAGAGTTTATTTCATTATACTATGGATTAAATATTAAACACCAATTGAACGGTGGTGAATATACTATTCCAAACACAAAATATAGAGCAGATGGATATTGTGAAGAAAATAATACTATATATGAATTTCATGGAACAATATATCACGGAGACCCAAGATTCTGCAATCCAAAAGAGTTCAACTACTTAGGAAATAATTATGATGAGTT
>Ga0164297_10002700_pt1 | contig 17288 bp, 18 predicted proteins | sample GEODES058metaG_FD_113539 | JGI IMG/M metagenome (GOLD analysis project Ga0164297, IMG submission 113539) | Dystrophic lake water microbial communities from Trout Bog Lake, Wisconsin, USA - GEODES058 metaG | ecosystem: Environmental > Aquatic > Freshwater > Lake | place: USA: Trout Bog Lake...
CTCACCGCGCATCGGGCGCGGCGCTTGCTTTCCGAACACCTGCGCCACGGAATCAGCGCGTGATTGCGCGTCGGTATATTCGTTCTGCTCCGCCTCGGGGATTTCCTTCGCGGAGTCCTTGATTTCCTTCACTTCGCGTTCCGCCGCGTCCATCCTCTTGCGGAGTTCCGCGGCCTCATCGCGCTCAGACTCCTTGCGGTCTTTTTCAACTTCGGATTCCGCTTCGCCGTCCTTTTTCGCGTCCATTTTAGATGGCGATGGTGCGTTGCCGGGCACGTTCTTTTTTTCTTCTGTTTCCTCGGAATCCTTTTTCGCGAATTTCGCTTCCATCGCGTCCATGCGCGCGTGCATGGAGTCAAGATGCTTCAAGATGCGGTCGAGTTTTTCCCCGCCGTCCGCATCCATGCGCGCGGTCTTTTCCTTTTCTTCCATTTCCTTTTTCTCAATTTCGCCCTCGCCATCCTTCCGCGCTTTGTCGGCGGCGGTCATTTCCGGGGCTGGCATATTTTCGTCCATGCGTTTCTCACTTTCGTTTGCGTCAGTCATTGTTACGGATACAACCCCGGACGGGTTGCGCGCTTTGTCCCACACACCTTGTTCACAAATCGCAAGATGATCAAGTAAGTCCGGTTTTCCCTCAACCAAAACCTTGTCGCCATTCTCAAGTTTAATAGTTTTGTTATTTTTATTATTCTTGAACACTACCGTCGGTGACGTGGAGACTTGCTCGTTCTCCATGATCGTCTTGGCGGTGTCATCATAGATTTTCGCGATACCCCACACTTCGCCATTCGAAATGTATGGGAGGATGATTGTCCCCACCACGCGGTCCGCGTATTCGTCCGACGTGAGACTATTAGTTTCGGGATGCTCCCATACGATCGTAAGCCCTACGCACCTTTCAACGAAATCGTCCGTCAAGAAAATCTCAGGACGGCGATATACGTACTCGTCAAGCCCCATGCGGTAGGCAACGCCCGTTCCAGTTATCCGAACCGCGAACATGGCAATGTTGAAGTAATATTGCGGACTGGTAAGATCACCGCGCACGATCGCTTTCGCGATCTGCAATTCGTCCATCGTCAGTTTGTCGAGCGCCACCTTGCACCCTGGGTGCAGCGGGCTAGGCCATTCGCCTATCGGTGCCCACATAAAACCTTGATGCTCGTCATTCAACGATGGGGAGAACGTGCCCTTCACGCGTTGCAGATATGTCGTGTAATCAACGTTGTCCTTCTTGCGTCGCGCGAAGATGGCACGCTCGCCATCCGGGCACGTTCCGAGTTCTTCGCGGCACTCTCGGATTGCCGCTTCCTCGGGGGTTTCGCCATCCTCGATCTTACCGCCCGGTATCGACCATTCACCTTCATGGTCACCGTTCGCACTGCGTTGTACGAGTAGAACCTTGTCGCCCGCGATAAACAGAATACCAGCGGCGCGGATCATTGCTGTTGCATCATGGCGTTAGCCTGATCCTCCGCTTCGCGCCCTTTTTGCGTGAGCATCGCGGGCGGAAGATCTTCCAGATGGTAAATATATTCGTAAAAACAACGACAAAAAGGCTCTTCGGCGGGCTGCGTTATTTCGTCCGTATAGCCCGCGCCCTTATTGATGTAGCCCGCTTTGTGCGCCCAAGAGTCGCGGATCGCGTAGACCTTAGCGTCACGCTCCTTGTGATCCTCACGATAATTATAGTTTCGTTGCCGCCAATTACTAACCCATCGCGCGGCGATCGCACCGCCGTCTTCCGCGAGAATCTGGTTAAGCGACGCGGTAAACTTGTGCCCCTGGTCAATGATGACACGACGTTCAACGAACGGGAGTTGTTTCAGCGATTTGACGACGTTAGCCTTTTCGTCGTTTTTATCGACAACCTTTGATCCGCCTTTCGGGATCGAAGTGGACCAGCCCTCGAACCTGCGTAACGTGTCCTCAATCGCTTTTTCGCGATTAAGTTTGATCAGATTGGCACTCGCGAGAATGCGCTTATCGAGTTCCGCGCGCAAAGACGGTTTGACTTGCGCCAGCGTGAACTTGTTCATTCCGGGGTGCTGTTTTAAGATCAACCCTCTGTTGATCAGCCGATTATACGCGCCGCGTAGGAACCCGCCCAACTTAGCTTGCACTGTCGCAGAATTGACCATCTCCGCTGTCGCCGCTTGGCGAATAGCCTCAACCCATTTGCGCACACGCGCAACGTTATCGAAACCGTGCTTGGCGATATCGTTAACGGCTGCGGTGACGACCTGAAAAAACGTGAGTTTTTTGGGCATCGCCTAACCGGGCTTAGTTTCGCGCGCCTTGCGCAAAGCCTCTTTCAATTCTTCATTTTTCTTTTGCTTTTCCGGCGGCAAGTGGTTTTCAATTTTCACATCCTTGCCGAAAAACCGAAGTTCCTCCGGCCCCTGAATGGCGAACCTTTCCGTATTGTCAGGCATCGAGGCGTTCTCCCAAATAGGTTACGTGGATGACATGCATGGATTTACCGCCGCTTTTACTTTCGTTATCGATCCTATCGATGCGCCACATGGATTTGGGATGCAAAATAATTTCGCGTTCGAAACTAGTTTGATCATACGTGATAAACCCTTTTGTTCCGGCGGGGACAGTGAATTTCATCAAGCACGAACCGCTATTACTGGTGCCCGCGAAACTACGCGAAACGTCTTCGTCACGTGATATGGACGCAAAGTTAGGATGCTCAAAGATCCGACCAATGGATTCTTGCGGATCGTCAAACCCTGTTAACGTTTTCAGATTGCACCGCACGCCGCGAAATGCGGGGGTATCCGCCGGTAGCGGGTGCATTGATTCCGTGATGTGCTTAATTTTCTGCAACGTTTCTGTCGAACCGCCGCCATGCAAAAGTGCTTTGTTTATCGCGGAGTAGCCGCTAGTCTTGTAGCTTGTCAGCGCGTCATTTTGCTCCACCGTGGGCGGGAAATTCTTTTTCAGATAATTGTGATATTCTTGATACGCTTGGTCAACGGCGGGGGTAAGACCTTTGTCCGGGCTGTTGCCAAACGCCGCTGTTGCTTTTTCGTAAAACCCGCCCGGAACACTTTCGCTGCTGACCTTCAACCGCGCTTTGACTTTTTGACCCTTCGCGTCATATAGCGTGGATGTTTGATCGTAATCAAAATGGCCTTTAGTCGCAATGACATGTTTGACGGCATTTTCCACTGCCGGGCTTGGCGCGCTGGGCTTTGTTGCCGCCGCTCCAAGATCCTGTTTAACTTTTTCCAAATACGCGTTTGTCGATTTTTGCCCCATGCCCGCCGGGTTGGGAATCGGGTCAACCGCTTTGATCTTATCGAGATTTCCGGTTTCTTCCGCGTATTTAACCGCCTCCGCGATTTGATCGTGCTTTTCGATCACCGCCGGTTTCAGCGCATCAGATATTTTATCGAAATGGGATTTAATCGTCTCTAATTCCTGTTTCGTCGCATCGCTTAGTTTTGGCTTTGCGACTGGCGCCGGTGACACTTTCAACGTGCTCGTGGCCGAACCTTTTTTGATTTCCGCGTGATCACCTGGAAGCAAAGCTAAGATTTTCTTCGCGTACTCCTGATCTTCCGGCGTTACACCAAACTTGCCTTGCGCGAACGCTTCGAATTGCGATATTTTAGTATCGACGCTTACGTTTTTAGATTCAAAAAAACTTTTGAACGTTTCTTGATACGCGTTAACAGGTTTCGGCAATCCTTGCTTCAGCGTAAGCTGCACTGCAAGTTTTTTAGCGTGTTCTTGGTCTTCTGCTGTAACCGATGTATCCTCAGCGTATTGCTGCAAAATCTGCGCGGTATTTTGTTCTTCGCCCGGCCACATGTCCTTGACGAGATCATTAAAATACGCCTGCGTTCCATTTTTCGCAACGGGGTAGTCGATATCTTTTGGGCTTTGCACGACGGGCGTGGGCTCGGGCGTGGGCTCGGGCGCCTCGGAAATCGGCTCTACAACTGCTTCGTTCGCCAACCCCGCCTTAGCCAAAATATCATCGCGGCGCGCAATCAGCGTTTCCGCCAATTTGGCTTTTGCCGCGTCGTCGCCCGGACCGTTGGCCGCAACCAGCGCCTTGATATCCTCGTCCGATATCGCTTCAAGTTTTTTCGCGGAATTTTCCAATTCCTCGGCAGTCATCCCGCCGTAAACCGACGCTGCTTCCTTGTTCACGGAGGCCGTACGCATCGAAGTCCATTCTTGCGCTTCCGGACCCCAACCCGTTTTCGCTTCGCCTTGCGCGCGGTAGAGCATCGCGCCGCCAACGTCCATGGTGACGGCTTTCCCGTCAGGCGTCATCGCGGCGTTATCGTAATCAAGACCGATTGCATCCCAGTTCGCGAGCCATGCGTGCACGGCGAAATTTTGGCGTTCCGCCGCCAGGGCTTCCGCGTTATTGAGGTCGATAGATTTTAGCGACGAGTCCCAGTCCGTGACTGTGCCGAGTTTTCCATCATTGCGTTCGAGCAAATCGTATTTCACAACGCCCGCGCCCGCCAATTCGTACAACTTGGCCGCGCAGACCTCGTTTTTCGCGTGATCGTCCGACTTGGACAATTTCACGTATTTTTTATTTCCCTGGCCGTCCTCGGCTTGATAACCCGGATTGCTGCCGAGCTGTTTTCCAATCTTAGTCAGACTTGACTCCGCAACCCCCTTGCTTGGCGCTTTGGCCTCCGACGCCGGCACGTCGCCGCTCTCCGCTTCGACCGGGGTAGGCTCATCCGATGCCGGCGCCTTGGAGGGTGCTTCAGGCACCGCCGCCGATGGGGAAGGGGTTTCCGGCGTTTCAATTTCTTGCGGTTTTTCGGGTTCCGCGATCAGCGCGGCGCCCATGTTGTCAATCAAACCTTGCTTGTACGCTTCGATCGAAGCGTACGCTTTTCCGTCAATTTTTATTTCCGATAACGCATCAATCGGATCGGGCTTCGTGAGTGCCGCGTTGATTTCCGCGATTTTCGCTTTCGCGATCTGCTGTTGATACTTGTAATCCCACGACGCCGGATCAGGCATCGTGTTTATTACATCTTGCGGAACACCTAGTTTTTTCGCCGGGTGCAGCTCTTTCAGCAACGATTGCTGATAGGCATACAACTCGCTTTGCGTGGACGCTTTCAATTCGATTTCAGAAAGCGCCGCATAAGGATCCGCGGCCTCTAGCGCGTCATCGATAAGCGATAGCTTTTCCGCGACCTCTTTCTTCTTGTAATCGTGTTTGAAATCTTGCGGATCGGGCCGCAACGCCAAGGACTCAGCGCCGATGCCCTTAGCAACCGAAGGATGGTTTTCCATCGCAACGGCATGGAGATAATCCGCAAGTTCCTTGTTCGTCGCGACCTTAACCGAAACTTTTTTAAGTTCCTTGTACGGCTGCTCCGACGCCAAAGCCGCATCGATCTGCTTTAGCTTTTCGGCGGTATATTCTTGTTTCGGTTTGTTGCCTTTGAATTGCGCCGGATCGGGCTTTAACGAAGCCGCGCCACCCCCACCCGCACCACTCGCGAATTTACCGTCAGGCGCACGGGGATGCTTGCTTTCGTCCCATGCGGAATCGCCGTATGCGATTTCAGCAACTTCAAAGTTTGTAGTTGCTGTGCGGCGCGCAAGCTTTTCCTCGATGCGCGAAAGGATGTCGTCCAGCATCAGTTAAGCGACTTCTGTTCGACTTTGCCCTTCGCTTCTTTGGGCTTGGGTTTAGGCTTCGGTGGCGTTTTGATGCCAGTGGGAACCGGCATATTTGCTTCATCGTCGCCGGGCATTCCGCCCATCATATTTTGCTGTTCGCCCATCTCTTGCTGTTTCGTAAAAAAGTCTTCGAGCGTTGCATCATTGATCACCAAATCCGCGACGAACAGCATTTCGTTTTCGTTAAGATTATCCGCCGCCCATTGAATCAATCGAACCTTGTTCTCCGGATCGAGATTCGGCAACAAGACTTCAAGAATTTGCACCGTAGCCTTTAGGCGCGTTTCATCGACTTTGATTTTTTCGCTGTCCGGCTCTGTGAGCAAAGACGGCCAAACAGCAGAAAACCCGGACTGCCACTCGAAAAACGCCGTTTTGTAATTTTTACGGCCATATTCCGCTTTGTATTCTTCTTTGACCGTTTCGTAAAAATCCTCGTTCCACGCGCGGCGCATGGCGATATTTTCAAGAAACTTATACGCCGGTTCCATGTCCTTGCGAAAGCCGTCAATCCAATGCGCGATATTGCGCGCATCCTCTTGCCCCTCGCCGAACCCTTCGACGAACGCTTCGTTGCTGAGTAGCTTCGCGGGCATGTCGGCAGCGGTCGCGGTATTCTTAATGATGTTGTCGCGCGCCATGGAGGAAGCGCCGTCAATGTTTTGGAGATTTAGCGACTCAATTTCTTCTTCGGTACTAATCGACAACACGTTGTAGTTTCGCGCGCCTTGCAACAAGGTGCGTTTCAACCCGGCAAACCCCGCCATGATGCGGTCAAGGATTGACCCCGGCTGTTTGATTTTCGCTATCAGCACACCGGCTTTTTGCGAAATCATATCGTCCGTCAGCATCGTTTGGATGAACGATTTTAACGGAAATAACGCGCGCTGATAAACGCTTCGCCCGACATAGCCATACGCGGATGACGAATAGGCGATATACACGGGCTTTTCGTTCATCATGCTGAATGAACGCGTCGCGTGGTAGCTTTGACCGTTCGCCGTGACCGCAACGGGTTTTTGAAAATCCGGTGCGTTGGGATCCTGATTCAACACAAGCGAGCCGCTCGTATTCAGCGGATCGAGCGTGTTGAAATAGATTTCGCCTTTCGTGATTTCCGCTTCCGACAATGGGCGATCCGTGGGGACGCCGAAAATGCCATAAACGATCGTGGCCACGCCATAGATGCGCGAGAGGCGAACGACGTTGGTTATGGCCTCATCGCATCCGAGGGCTTCCCACTCTTTCAAAAACGCTTTGACCACGCTTTCCGGCGCGTTGGGCACGGAAATCTGCCGATTTTGCGACATCGCCAGTTTGACCGGCGTATCCACCATCTTCGCACCCAAAGGATGATAAAGATAGATCGTTTTGCATATTTCATAACTAGCGGACGAGCCCGGCTGGATTCCCTCGCACATAAGCAGGGATTCCAACTCCGTGCCAAGCATGCCGCTTGACACGCCGATCGACCCATTCGACTGCGTTTGCCCCGTGCTGAACGCGCCGCTCATCGATCAAAACCCATGTGTATCCCCCAGGGCGATCGAAATTCCGTAAGTGAAACAATCCAGCAAATCATCGGTGATATTATCAACGCCGACATGAAAACCGCACACCTGCCCGATTAAATGATTGCGGTGCGTGCCCTTGTAATCCATTGTTTTATCGTAAGCGGTTTGCGTAAGCCCCACCATCTTGCGATACACGTAGCCCGAAACGCTGATAGCGCGTTCATCCTTACCCACACTCGCCAACTTGGAATCAATGGCTTGCGCCGGCCATCCGCGCCGCTTTGCCTGCTGGATCAGAATAGACCCCGCGTTCTGATCCTCGATGTACGCGCCAAGCGATCCGTTACGGCATTGATGCAGTTTGGCCAAATGCTCAAGATTCTGAAACACCGTGGGAAGCCATGTTTCCAGCAACGCGCCCTCAATCTGCACAATATCGTAATCAAGAATCAAGAGCGGCCTGCCGAGCACGCGGTTGTACAGGCAATAAATAACCGCCGTTCCATCATTGTGCTTGCCAGTTTTGACCGCCGTATCAATGATCGCGAACACCGCGTCACTGCGCGCGGGCGGAATGCATGGCTGTCCGTTTTCCAGCAGCGAATCGAGGCTAAAGAACGCGTCGCCAGACCAGTCAACAAATTCCGCTAGAAATTCCTGTTTGTAAACGAGAGGCGGATAGTCGGTTTCGAGTTTTTTCAATTCCTCTTGCGAGAGAAAAGGATTGTCGTGCGTGGGTGCTTTGAAAACCTTGAAGTTGTATTTCGGATCGTTGCAGATTTTGTAGAAAAAATTGTCGGGGTTGGCACCGTTCGGCGTGGAAGTCACGAGTGCGGTGCCACCGTAATCAACCAGAGTGGGGCGAATAGCTCGCTCCCATATGTCAATGACGTTGTTTTTCCCGAACGCCGCTTCGTCGATGATGACTTTGTGGTATTTCCGGGATCGACCCGCGCGCTCATTTTCGAGCGTCCAGAAATCCACACGCCCGCCGGTTTTGGTTCGGAACACCCCCGCCGTCATCGAAGATTGTTTTTTGATGGGCGCGAGCGTATCCGCGATTTCCCGAAAAAACTCTGTCGTGATTTTGTGCTCCGGAGCGAAAACGCCGATTAACTGGCCCTTCGCGGCTCCGTCCGCTGCAATGGTCGCGTCTAGGAGCGTATTGTGAGTGATAAAGCCCTCAGCAATGAAATTGTGGTTATCTTCGATCGTTAAATCGAAAGTCTCTATTTCCCCACCATTTTCAACACCGATTACTTCTTCCCAAGCCACGTCACCGCCGACAAGCGAATCAAAATAATCATCAAGATATGCGGCAAGTTGTCGATATCGCTTTTCCGATACGCGCGACGGTGTTTGTTTCCGCCAACTCCGCAAAATGTCTTTTAGTTCTCGCGGCAAATCAAATGGAACAACAGAACTTGAACGCGCGTCGCCCCGCGAATCGGGCGTATATTTCAAGTGATTGCACGCTTGTTCGTAAGATATCGGCAAATACGTGTTACACGTTCCGCCAGACTCCAACGCGGATTTTAGTGCGCCAGCGACTTTATCTTCTTTACTAAGCGCGCCCACCTCAAGGCAAAATTTAGCTAACGAAACAGATTCACAAACTATGTAGGACCAACTTTGAAACGGTTCTCCGCTTTTCCCGTTGGCCGCGTGGATCTTGTGATAGATTTGTCCACGAATGCCAAATTTCAAAAACAATTCTGAGAGTTGGCGAACCATGCCTTCGTTAGCAAGGCCAATTTCCATAGACCAGAGAGTTTTGCATTTCTGCGTAACAGTGCCATCGCAAGCAACAAATAGATTTAGAAACCTTGCGAGTTGCTGGCGAGGAAGCGTATAGACCCAACTCGGAATAAACTTTGTTTTGCTGTCTCTTTCGTAAAGACCATCCGCGTCTAGCAGTTTACGAAGGCCATTTTCAGGAGTTTTCTGCCCCGTGCCTAAACCAAAGGTAACGCGCCACGTGACGCCTTCGTTGCCATCTGCAGTGATTACCTTCATACCCCAAAACGTTGCTGCGTTTCGGATACAATCCATAATCGCCGGCGTCGTATTTGATATTAAGCTTCCCCGCCCCTCGGCAAGCCAAATAGCCATAAAATCAACTTCATGGCCTGGGCGCGAAAATTCTCCAAATCGGGGCAAAGCTTTTGGGACACCGACAAGATCACGCTCCCGTATATCGCCCGCTTCCATCCACGAGTTGTTAACGAGGATAGGGTGATTAGGCGTGCAGCGTATTTTGCGTGACGCAGTTTTAACTATTACGGTATCGCGTTTTCCATTCGCGATAACGTGAAGGATCGGCTTTTCTTCGATCGCGTAAGTTTCCTCGTTTAGCGTCGGAACCAGATCACCAACGCTGAGATCCGTGATTTTTTTCCAAGTGCCATCGGACAGCGCAATACGCGTATCCGGGCTTAAGCATTTTCCGTATCTGCGCCCGCAACACAACGCCACGTTCTGGTGCGCGCGGATTTGTGCCCACGCCTGGACTTGCCCGGCATGGAGCGTGGGGAGGCGGATTTCAGGCAAACTTTTTTCCGTTTCCCTGAAAATAGGTGTTGACAGGATCGGGCGATCGGGCTAAGTTCTGGTCATCGAAACGCAGCAAGGGACGACGAAGATGAACACCACGGTAATCGAAGTGCAAGGCGGCAAGTTCCCCGGCGGCATCGTGCTGCGCCACTCAGACACGGAATACGGCCCGATCGTGAACACGCCGACCAAGGCGAACAAATGGGCCGTCAAGAAACTGCCGATCCGCGCCACGCTGCGGGAAGCGGAACAGGCCGTTCGCGACGCGTGCCGGGCTTAGCCCGGCATCCCGCCGAACACCACGCAAGAAAGCCCCTCCGCGCGCGCCTCACGCCACACCCGGCGCCTGAAACCCTGCTCATCCTCGCCGTCGTCCCGGCGCCACGCGCGCGCCCCTGAGACGGCTTGCGCGATGCGCTCAGCGCCGGGAAGCCCACCGCGAATGGTGACCTCATAGTCGGATGTGACGACGTGCCGCGCTGCTTCGAGTGCCGCGATCCGCTTACGAAGGGCGAGAGACGACATTTTTTAGGATTCTTAAAAATAGGTATTTACAAGATCGAGCAATCGGGCTAAGTTCTGGCTCATCGAGACGCGGCAGACGGAGAAAGCAAATGACCGGCATCACGCAAATTGCCTACGCCGAAGCCTACGAAATCAAAGCGTCGCACGGCGGCGAGTTTCGTGGCGTCGCGAAAAACAAACTAACCGGGGAAATTTTTAGGAGCGCAGCATTCGACACTCTTTCCGCCGCGCGCTACGCCGTCGAAAACCATGTCGTCAACGTGTGGATCACGGGGGATCGGGACTACTCGCGCGGCACCTACCGCAACCCCCGCAACTCGTGGAAGTGCAACTTTTTCATCCGCGCCGATGAAGCCGCTGAGCGCGTCAAGGATTCCATTTACGGGTAGTCCAGCAACTCCAAAGTTTGGAGTCGCATGTTTTATTACATTCGCTGCGGCGTATGGCCGATTTCAACTGGGGCAATAAAACCCTCAATCATCGGCGGGAGCCTGGACTCCAAAATTTCAACCCGGGCGCGGATATCGAAGCCCTTTGGATCGTCCGCCATCTGGCGCATACGGTCACGCGTGATCTGCATTTCCTTTTCGCGCCGCGTGTCGCGCGGGCGGTAGAACGGAAGCCGATCGAGAATACTAGCCTTCATGTTCCACGGCTCCGAGCGCGTCGCGCTCCAACTTTTCAAGTCGATTGATAATGTCAACGGTTTCGATAAATTTCACTTTTGCTTGAACCGCCGTTGTTAACTGCGCGCCTTCCTCGGCAGTCAACCTACCGTCCGACATTCCGAGAACGATTTCATCAAGCGCCACGCCCACGTCCTCCATGGTCTTGATGCGCGGCAGATCGATGAACACCGGGCGCCCACCAGCGCGAACAGGCCACATACGGGAAAGAAGAATTTCCTGTGCTTTGGTGTTGCCATTTTCCGCGTCGAGCACCGCGCGACGGATCACGCGCTTCGATGCTTCGTCCGCGATATCGTCCAACGCCGCATAGATCGGATTGCGCTTACCTTTGGGGCGACCCACCGGGTTTTTCGTTTCGCCCTTTTTGAAAGCGCCGGGCGTGCCTGCCCGTTTTGGTCTTCTATTCAAAACAGATTTTCTCAACTGTTAAAATTATGCGACAACTTCAAGGGGTTGGCGAGTAGAGACCGAGGCTTCAACGAGCCTACCAAGTATCTGCATGCCAACAATACTGCGATTCTTGTCGGATTTCACAATTTCACCAGTCAACCCTTCAACTATTTTTACAAACGCGCCTTGATCGGGGTGCTTATACCTAACAACTTGCGCGCGTTTGGGAAGTTTACTGTCAAGCAAGATAGAAACAAACGCGAGGTTCATCCGATCAATAATGTCGAAAAATGCTGACATTGCATCGTCCGATATTTCGGCAGGCGCTAGCTTATCGCCGACTTTCGAAATAAACCCCGTGACGTGCAACAATCCGGTTTCGAGATCCGCCGCCCGTAACGCCGTGCCCAAAGCGTCGGAATGGCCAGACCGCATGAACACGAAGCCCGGCAGCAAAACCACGCGCACCAAAGTTTTTCGATCCGCTTTCGTTCGATATTCCAGAGGAACTGACAAATCCGCGTCGTCGATACCCGCGCAAAGCAAAGCATTGGCGATATCGCGCCGCGCGTCGCACTCCGTGCCTCGATTAACCGTGAGAACCAGCCAATTAGACATAGCTTCGCCGGTCAGGGGGTTCCGCGTTATCGGCGATAACAACGGTTTGGCGTCCCTACGCGATCATGGCCGTGAGTGTCAAGAGAAAAATTCGGAATTACGAAAATAATTTCGAGATTACGACGCGCTTTCCGGAATTACGACGCAACGCCATATGACAATAACAACCATAGTGCCATATGGCAATACGACAACATGGTAATGCCGTAGGCAAAGAAAAACCCCCGGCGCGAGGGAGCGCGCCGGGGGCACTGGCAAGAAACTTCTAATCGACGCAGGATAACGCACTACGCGGCCAAGCCCCCACGACAGGCGCCCGCTGCACCTTGGTTACGGCCCGTGGCGTTTCCGCCCCGCCGCCACCAACAAACCCCCGCGCGCAAGGGGCGGCATACGCGCGGGGGTTTTACCCAGGCCCTGTACGCCCGAGGGCCGCGCGAAACGCCGCTTGACAAGCGGCGCCTAAGCGCGAAGATCGCAGCATAACGCACCGAGCACGAAAGTCAAGCCCCCGCGCGCGATGGGGGAAAGAAAAATCCGGCGGAACAGCACAGATGCCCCCAAAACGTGTACTCTATCACTTTAGGAAATATCGATAATCCATATATATATAATATATTATTATATTACTATTTTTTCTTTTTCTCCCCTACCCCATAGTTAGTCTGTTCCATCTGTTCCATCTGTTCCGCGCGAACCCCGCTTGACCGGCAATCTTAAACCGGGATAAGCTATTTTTTATATATTTTTGGGAGACGTGGTGTGGCGGGTGCGGTTCCGAAATATGCTGTGCTGCTCAACAGTCTTGACGATTTGCTTTCCGAGATTCCCGCCAAGGCGCGGAGTTCGGAGCGCTTTCAGGCGAAGCTGAAAGCGTTCAAGGCTCTTATTTTGGTGCCCGCTGCCGGCGGACGTCCGCCGCTATCCGCGTCCGAAATCGCGGCGCTTCCGCTCAACCCGCGCGCCGAAAGCGAAGTGTTTTTGCTCGATGATCGCGAGGGGAATCTCTACCATTTGGTCGGGTGGTCCGCCCTTCTGGGCTACTTCGGGCTCAAGAAACCATACGTTCAAGTTCTCGTGAGCAAGGGGCGCGGCAGTTTCGTCCGCCGAAAGGGGAGTGTCGTATATAAGGTGTCGCGCCTCGGTGTTCCCGAGGATCCCGGGTTTCTGCGCCTTCCTCCGCCGCCCTGGGCGCCAGGATCACGGGAATATATCGAGGGGCAGCGCGTCGCGGCGCTACGCGCGGAGGCCGACGCGAAGACGGTCAAAAAACTCGTCAAGCCCCACGGCGCGACGAACGGGACGGCGCCGCCCTACGTCGCGGAACTACGTCTAGAGGCCGCGAAGCGCGGCAGGTAGACCATGCCCGCGAAGCCGAAAACAACGGCGCTAGAGCTGGCACGCCGAAAACTCGAAGAAAGTCAAATCACGATCGCGCAAGCCAAGGCATTGGCGATGGAGGTGTTGGACGCGACCGAAACGAGGATGCTGGGTGCGACGTTTAATGCCACCCCATCCATCAAGATCAATTACGTCGATCCGCGCACTCAGGCACTTATGCGCGCGCGTCCGAATTGGCCCGCGTTTTTTCGCGCACGTTACCTTTACCCCGAGGGGGCGCAGCCTCCCCCGGGGCAAGACAAGTTGCAGCGTTATGCACAGGAGTCGGGCACGGGGACGTGCGCGTACTTCCCAAACGTTATGGACTGGCCCGAAATTTTCAAGGATTCCGGTCGTTGCGTTTACATCACGGAGGGCGAGTTCAAAGCGGCCAAGGCGTGTCTTGAAGGTCTGCCCACCATTGGCCTGGGCGGTGCGTGGATGTTCAAATCCCCGCAGATCGGCGCTGATTTCTTGCCGGAACTTAAAGCAATCAACTGGATCAAACGCCGCGTGGTGCTGGTTTATGATTCCGATGTTCGCGAAAATCCCGATGTGGCGCACGCACTGCGCGCCCTATCGGAATTGTTAATGAACCATGGCGCGTTGGTCCATTACGGGGCATTACCTGACATTTTGGGTCCGGGAAAAAAGGTCGGGCTGGATGACTACCTCGCCCATCGAACGCTGGACGAATTCCTACGCGTCGTCGACGCGACCGCTCCCCATATCACGCTTGGCAAGGTGTTGTTTGATTACAACGAAAGATTTTGCGTTATCCGGTCCCCCGGCATTGTCATAGACACGGAACTTGTGGACAGCAATCTTACGAAGTACGCCTTGGATAAATTCGTGAAGCTAGAATGCAATAAATCATATACGGAAACGATAGTAGCTGACAACGGAAATCTCGTGACGCGCGCGGTTCCGGCGGGTGGTGCTTGGTTGTCGTGGCCATGGCGCAGGGAGTATGGCCGTTTGGTGTACGCGCCCGGCAGGCCGCGCTATATTCAGAATTGTTCGCCAGCCAACACCGCCTACAACACGTGGCGCGGGTGGGGGGTAGGGGAACCTTTCGAGAGAATGGGGGAAAAGCCAAAAAATTATAATGTCAAGCCGTTCTATAATCTGTTCAACCACGTTTTTTCCGCTACCGACGCCGAACAAAAAACCTGGCTGCTACAGTGGTTCGCGTACCCCATTCAAAACCCGGGGCAGAAAATGCACACGTCTCTTGTGCTCGTGGGCAGCGTGCATGGCACGGGGAAATCACTACTTGGCGAGATGATCGGTAAAATTTACGGGGTGAATTATCAACTTTTGGAAAAGCGGCATTTGCACAGCGATTTCAACGGCTGGGCCGAGAGTTGTCAATTCGCGTATGGCGATGAAATCACCGGATCAGACAAAAAAGAGGAAGCGGACCGCCTCAAGATATTAGTAACACAACGCACTGTTACAATAAATCAAAAACACGTTCCTACGTATGTCATGGACGCCTGCACGAATTTTTATTTTTCCTCAAATCGTGCTGATGCGTTCATGGTGGACAACACGGATCGGCGCTATGCGATTTTCGAAACGCCGCGAGTAAAGCTGACGAAGGAGCAGTATGACGCCATTGGCGCGTGGAAGGATGGCGATGGTGCGTTATCCCTGCGTTGGCACTTTGAGAACGAAATAGACCTGAAGGATTTCGTCCCCCATGCCCCGGCGCCGATGACGGGCGCCAAGCGGCGAATGATGCTGTCGTCGCAATCCGACCTCACCACATGGGTGACGGATTTATTCGAGGATCCCGATAGCGGCTTGGTGGATCGTGGCATTCGATGCGTGGGGGATTTGTACACGACGGAGAGACTGATACACCTGTTTTCAAATGGCCAGCCCACGCGCGTGAATGCGCGGTTGATGGCAGCCGAGTTGAACACGGCGGGATTTTCCCGTGTATGTAACGACAACCTTATTGCAACAGCAGAAGGGAAGAAAAGGTACTGGGCAATTCGTAATCGCGACAAATGGGCAAAGGCGACAACGGTGCAGGTGCGCGAGCATATCGGGGATTTGGAAAAGAATTTCAACAAGCCCCCCAACTGGGGGGCGTTGCCCGAGAAGCTGCGCGCGCGGATTTATGAATTAATAGAAAAGGAGGCATCGAAAGGTTGATTTTTGTCGGCAAGAACAACGCAATGATATTCAGAAAGGTTGTAAAATGATAGACGAATGGCCAGATTGCCCGCGCTGCAAGTCGGAGCGGTATTACCCCACGGGGCGCTGTATGAACGACAAATGCTACGATAATTTAACACCCTTGCAAAAGGTGTTCGCGCAAGTGTGGTTGGCGTACATCAATGATATGCGCTTGGACGGAGAGGAAACGGGCGAGATTCTGAGGGAGGCCGGCATGGCGGAAATGCGCGTTGTAACCGAAGAAGAAGCAGAGGTGTGGGGGTGGACAGTCGGGTCGGTGGCGCTTCTCCCCACCGCCGAAGGCGCGGATATCTTAAAGAGGGTGCCATGAGTGAAAATTTGGTCGGGGCGCTCGTGCGCGAGATTGCACGGGTGTCTGAGATTCGCGGGCTAACGCGCGGGCAAGCCGTGTACTTTGCAAGCGCGGGAAATCCAAGCGCCACTTTTACGCCCATGCTCGCGATGATAAAAATCGAAATAGAAACGGCGATTTCCGCCGTGGAGTCGGGGAATATCGAAGATATGCGACAATCGCTTGAAGCGTTGAAGGGCTACGAACAATGAGCGACGCATTCGAATGGCGCGAGGATGAATCGGAATCCGATCGTCGCGCGCGGGAGGCCGCCGATCGCGCAGCCCGGTCGCGTGCGGGGGAAAACACCATGAGTAAAAGACCAGCAAATAGCACGGATCCCGACGTGGTAGCGACGTTCATAATTGAGTCCGTCGAAATCAAACCGCATGACGGCGAATATGGTCAATATTGTTTTAACTACAAAGGCAGACAAGTGTCACATTTCTGCGCGATCAATCCCGGAAACATCGTCTTTTCCTTGGTCCGACCGCTGGGAGGGGATATGAAGCAAATGGGCGACGTTGTTTTTGAGTTGCGCATGAAAATAAAGGAACAAACACCATGAACCTCGCGCAAGCCCTGGCAACTGAGATCGCGCGCGTAGCTAAGTCGCGTGGTCGCAACGCCGCCTATTCGCACAGCATAGGCAGGGCGGCGGAAAAATCATACGAGGAAAAAATCAAAAATCTTCAAGACGAATTGGTGGCGTCCGAAAAAGAAAAAAGAGAATACGCGACAGCACTAGCGCGGATCGGCGCGCAAATAGACGAATTATACAGACTCGTCATGGGGAAAGACTATGAAGCAAATACGTGAACCCGGGTTTTATTGGATTTCCGTGTCAGGCAGCGAGCCGCAAATAGGGGAATTGCGGGAGTCTGGTATTGTTTGGATAACCGACAGCCCGGAAGATTTTGACGAAGATGAGATTAGTTTCCTCTCCACGCTCCTGATTCCGCCAGCGACTCCAAAATTTGAATCCGCTGAAAACTTAAAAATACCTGTTGACAAGGAATTCGGCGCGGGGTAGGGTTCCTGTGTCGAATGGAACAAGGGGCTAAGAACATGAGCGAACGGTTGGAAACGCGGGCTTTCTCGGCCGATTTAAGCGGCGTTGTGGAGAACCTGATTCCCCGGCATTGCCGAAGCGTTCGCATGGACCACCAGGACGATGGCACGTGTACGCTCACGGCGCACCGGTCCGAGATCGAGGCCGCGCGGAAGGCGGTGCGGATCGCGAAAATTTTCAAAAATACCTACACCGGTTCGGTTTCCGAAAAGCGGGAGTTCTAACCCGACCGGTCGGGGGTTCGAGTCCCTCAGGGCGCACCACACACACACACACACACACACACACACACACACACACACACACACACACACACACAC
>Ga0164297_10002702_pt1 | contig 17277 bp, 13 predicted proteins | sample GEODES058metaG_FD_113539 | JGI IMG/M metagenome (GOLD analysis project Ga0164297, IMG submission 113539) | Dystrophic lake water microbial communities from Trout Bog Lake, Wisconsin, USA - GEODES058 metaG | ecosystem: Environmental > Aquatic > Freshwater > Lake | place: USA: Trout Bog Lake...
AACAATCCTCGTGGGGGTGGCGTTTCACGCCGTATTGAAGGCGAAGACCGCAACGAACTTCGTGACATCATGGCTCAATTGGAAGTACCAAATGGCATGAGCATCATTGCTCGCACTGCTGGTATTGGACGTAATCTTGAAGAGTTGCAATGGGATTTAAGTTATTTATTACAACTTTGGACTGCGGTTGAAAGTGCCTCAACGATTCAAAATGGCCCATTCTTGATTTATCAAGAAGGCAGTCTTGTGATTCGCGCTATTCGCGATTACTTCCAACCTGATATCGGCGAAATTCTCATCGACACCCCTGATATTCATGAACAAGCAATACAATTTATGAACCATGTGATGCCCGGACATGTTGCTCGCGTTAAGTTGTACCAAGACGAAACACCATTATTCTCACGCTTCCAAATCGAACACCAAATCGAAACAGCCTTCTCTCGCGAAGTTCGTTTACCATCAGGTGGCGCCATCGTCATTGACCATACTGAAGCCTTGGTTTCCGTGGACGTTAACTCAGGCCGTTCTACCAAGGGGAGCGATATTGAGCACACTGCATTTAACACCAACCTAGAAGCCGCTGAAGAAGTTGCACGTCAATTACGCTTACGCGACTTAGGTGGCTTAGTCGTTATCGACTTTATCGATATGGAAAGCCAGCGTAACCAACGTGACGTTGAAAACCGTTTACGCGAAGCATTACATCATGACCGTGCACGTGTTCAAACAGGCAAAATCTCACGTTTTGGCTTATTAGAGCTTTCACGTCAACGCTTACGTCCAAGTTTAGGCGAAAGCAACCATATCCCTTGTCCACGCTGTCATGGTACGGGTCATATCCGTGGAATTGAATCAACAGCTCTGCACATCTTGCGTATTACACAAGAAGAAGCAATGAAAGAAAATAGCAAGGCTATACAAGTGCAACTTCCTGTTGAAGCAGCAACTTTCTTGCTCAATGAAAAACGTGCTGATATTCATAAAATCGAACAACGCACTGGCGTTGAGGTAGTTTTAATTCCAAATATCCACTTGGACACACCTAACTACACGATTACCCGCATCAAAAGCGATGACAGTGCAGAAGATGGTCCACGTAGCTATCAAATGGTAGAAATGCCAACAGAAGACGAAGTGCACAATCACGCCACCCCGGAAGTAAAAGCAGTTAAGCAAGTAGCAGCTGTAAGAGGCATCACCCCTTCTGCGCCAGCACCTATTAGTGTTGCAAAAGCTGAAAAAGGTGTTTCATTCTTAACTCGCATTACAGACTGGTTAGGTTCACTCACTAAAAAAGAAGCACCAAAAGCTGAAACACGTGAGAACAATGGTCGTCGCGACAATAATCGGAACAGAAACCGTAATCGCAACCGTAATGAGCGTGGCGATCGTCCAGATCGTGGCAATCAAAATGATCGCAACAATCAAAGCGTTCAAAACAACCAAGCGGAACGTCAACAACGTCAGCAACAACAGAGACCGCAACAACAACCTAAACCGCAGCAAACTGCTCAAAATAACCAAGCTGAAAGCATCCAAATTGTTCAAAGCGAACAAATCAGCGAGCAGCGTGAACCACGCGAAGGTCGTAACCGCCGTGGCCGCAATGGTCGTCGTGATAGAGGGCCTCGCCAAGAACGTCCAGCTGGAGAGCGTCCATTTGTCGAAAATGAACAACTTTTAGATGTGAACAACGCTTCAGCTAATGTTGCGTCAGTAGCTGTCGCTGATTCTCAAAAAGTCAAACCAGTTGAGGCACCTAAGGTTGAAGCTGTGAAAGCTGAAGCGATTGAAGTGGTTACAACAAAACCAGTGCAAATTGAAGACACCGTTAAAGAACTTAAAACGGCTAAAGAGGAGGTTGCTGCACCAGTGCTAGCTGAAACAAACACTAAAGAAGAAAAGCCGGCAAAAGCTACTCCTGATAAAAAAGCAAAACCAGCGCGCAAGCCAGTAGCAAAAGCAAAGCCTGTAGATTTGGCGGCAAGCGGTTTACAATTAGTAGAAACGAAGGCAGAAACTAAAGCGACCGTCATTGCTGAACCAGAAGCCCCAAAGAAACCACGGAAAACTGCTGCATGGCAAAAGAAGGCTGACGAAGCTGCAAAAGATGAGCCACTTATCATCGTTCAAACACAGAAGTAATTAGCACCCACTAAAAAACCCCAGTCAAATTAATATTTTTCTGGGGTTTTTATATTTTTTATCAGAATGTTAGCGCGTTTTTTTAATACAATTTATTGCATTATGCAGTCAAAACGGCACGACTTTTACTCAGATTGTTAAATCATCAACCTGCGCTCCATAAAATTTCTCCTTGAGTTTTTTAAGTTGATCTCTAAAATCAGCAGCTTTCTCAAACTCAAGATTTTTAGCACTATCATGCATCGACTTCTCTAGTCGTTTCATTTCTTTAAGCAATTGTTTCTCGCTTAGCACTTCATAGTTCGCTTGATCTTGTGCGGATTTACGTTCACGTTCAGCATCATCTTTGTCATAAACACCATCAATAATGTCTTTAATGCGCTTTACTACCCCTTTAGGCGTAATGCCATGCTCAAGATTGAAGGCAATCTGCTTAGTTCGACGTCTTTGCGTTTCGTCCATTGCAAGCTTCATTGAGCGAGTAATGTGATTCGCATAAAAAATAACTTTACCATTTAAGTTACGGGCTGCACGACCTGCAGTTTGAATAAGCGAGCGCTCTGAGCGTAAAAAACCTTCTTTATCAGCATCAAGCACGGCCACCAAAGAAACCTCTGGAATATCCAAACCTTCTCTTAGCAAATTAATCCCAACTAGCACATCGAATTCACCCAATCGCAAATCGCGAATAATCTCAACGCGTTCAACCGTATCAATATCTGAGTGCAAATAACGCACTTTAACGCCATGCTCACTCAAATAGTCTGTTAAATCCTCAGACATTCGCTTGGTTAAGGTCGTCGCCAAAACACGCTCACCGACAGCCACACGAAGTTTAATCTCCGAGAGCAAGTCATCTACCTGTGTATCAGCAGGTTTCACGATAATTTCAGGATCAACCAAGCCAGTCGGTCTCGCCACCTGCTCAACCACCTGCTGTTGATGGGTAGCTTCATAATCAGCTGGTGTCGCAGAAACAAAGACTGTTTGGCGCATGATTTGCTCAAACTCTTCAAATTTGAGAGGACGGTTATCCAATGCAGATGGCAAACGGAAGCCGTAATCCACCAAGTTTTCTTTACGAGACCTATCACCCTTATACATCGCACCAATCTGGGGAACAGTGACATGACTTTCGTCCATAATCATGATGGCATTTTTAGGAAGGTAGTCAATCAATGTAGGCGGCGGATCTCCAGGTCCACGACCAGACAGATGGCGTGAGTAGTTCTCAATGCCTTTGCAGAAACCGATTTCATTAAGCATTTCCAAATCAAAGCGAGTTCTCTGCTCAATGCGTTGTGCCTCAACTAACTTACCCTCTTTGATATAGAAATCCACACGGCTTTTAAGCTCGTGCTTAATCTTCTCCATCGCACGTACTGTTGTCTCGCGAGGTGTTACATAATGGCTTGAAGGATAAATGGTATAGCGAGCAATCTTATTAAACATCTGGCCTGTCAGCGGATCAAACAAGGTGATGGTTTCGACTTCGTCATCAAATAAAGAGATGCGCACTGCTGTCTCACTATTTTCAGCAGGAAACACATCAATGACATCACCGCGCACACGGAAGCACCCACGAGAAAAATCAAAATCGTTACGATCGTATTGCATCCCAACTAAGCGCAATATGGCATCCCGTTGACTCATCTTCTCACCTTGTTCCAGGTGCAATACCATTCCGTGATAATCGACAGGGTCGCCAATGCCATAAATCGCCGATACAGACGCCACAATAATCGCATCATCACGTTCTAGGAGCGCTTTAGTGGCTGATAGGCGCATCTGTTCGATATGTTCATTAATACTTGAATCTTTTTCAATAAACAAATCACGAGATGGCACATATGCCTCTGGCTGATAGTAATCATAGTAAGAGACGAAATACTCCACCGCATTATTTGGGAAAAATTCACGAAACTCCGAATAAAGCTGTGCAGCCAGTGTCTTATTAGGTGCCATGACAATGGCCGGTCGACCTGTCCTAGCTATCACGTTAGCCATGGTATAGGTTTTGCCAGAACCAGTAACGCCAAGAAGGGTTTGGAACTTCATCCCAGCCTCAATCCCAGCAGTGAGCTTATCAATTGCCTGCGGTTGATCACCTGCTGGAGGGAACGGCTGATGAAGCTGATATTTACTATTGGGAAACGTAACAATCAATTGCGAGCACCTTTTATGAATCCTGCTATTTTAGCAGGCATCGAACTTTATACTGTGTTCTTGGTCAAGGAATAAAGCATATTAATTTGCCTTTACATTAAAAACTATAAAACCATTGGAGCATGACATGCGTCACCTAAAAATTGCTATAAGTTTAGCTGCATTCCTTCTGGCTGGATTTACACCAATTGCACAAGCTTTCGACAAAGAAAAACTACTTGGTTCATTTTTCTCAATTGTCATGATCCGTGGCTACAATCCTGATGGCAGTTTAGCCTATGGATCGGGTGTGATTGTGGCGCAAAATAAAGTGCTAACGAATTGCCATATCTTTAGACAAACCAAAGAACCCTGGATTTCACGTGGTGAAGATAGCTTTACAATCGCATCTATCCAAGCAGATCGTTATCATGACCTATGCCTCATTACCGCGGACAACCTCCCTTTCCCGCCAGCCGTTATTGGTTCAGTCAATGACATGAAAAAAAGCGATGAAATCATTGCTATCGGACATTCAAGTGCATCCCCTGCCCCAATTACATCCTTTGGCGCATTGAAAGCAGTTTATCCATATGAGGGTGCGAATATCATTCGTAGCACAGCTCGATTCGCGATGGGAGCTAGCGGCAGCGGCTTATTTGATGGCCAAGGTCGTTTAATTGGTATCAATACATTCAAGACTCCAGGTCGAAATGCTTACTTCTACGCGCTTCCTGTGGAATGGTTAGCGGCCCTTGAAAAACAACCCGCCGAAACCCAATACCCGATTGACGGCAAAACTTTCTGGGAAGAAGAAGATGTCAACAAGCCACTCTTTATGCAAATAGCTGAACCTGAAATTCAAGAAGAATGGTCAAGATTGCTCGGTATCGCACAAAAATGGATTGTTAAAGAACCGAATAATACGGAGGCTTGGTTTGAACTTGGCGTTGCACAAGAGCATAGTGACCAAAAAACGGAAGCAGAAAAATCCTATCGCCATGCTTTAATGCTTAACGAAGGAAATATCGACGCCATGTTTAGGCTTGGCTTAATGGCTGCAGAAAATGGTAACACTTCCGAAGTGCAAGCCATGAAAGTAGCGATTGGCAATATCGATGCTGACACTGCAGAAGAATTTAATACAGCAATCACCTGCGGAGAAAACTGTAAAAAACGGCACTAATTCTATTAAAATTGTATAAAAATGTAATAAGCACGCAATAATAAGGTGCTGCAGGTTTCAAGAGAACTGGTTTTTGAGTAAAATCATGATTTAGCTCATACTCAAGCTCAAGGACGTCATTTTGGAACAAGCAGCGCAGTTTATTCTTTCTCAACGTGTTCAAGCCATCAAAGAGTCACCAACCCTTGCTGTAACAGCAAGAGCAGCGAAATTAAAATCTGAAGGTAAAGATATTATTGGTCTTGGCGCTGGTGAGCCGGACTTTGATACACCACAACACATTAAAGACGCTGCTAAACAAGCCATTGATAACGGGTTTACCAAATACACGCCCGTCGCAGGTATTCCTGGCTTAAAAAAAGCGATCGTTGCGAAATTCAAACATCAAAATGGTTTTGATTACACAGAAAAAGAGGTCATTGTTGGCGTAGGCGGCAAACAATGTATTTTCAACCTTGCTTTAGCAGTACTCAACCATGGTGATGAAGTCATCGTTCCCGCACCATATTGGGTGTCATATGCAGATATCGCTCTAGTAGCTGGCGCAAAACCCGTCATTATTGAATGTGGCATCGAACAAGGTTTTAAACTTTTGCCCGCGCAGTTAGAAGCGGCAATTACGCCGAGTACTAAACTCTTCATGATTAACTCACCTTCTAATCCAACTGGCGCGGTTTACTCACTAGATGAATTAAAAGCACTAGGTGAGGTGTTAAAACGTCATCCACACATTTTGGTCGCAACGGATGATATGTATGAACACGTCAATCTCACAGGTGAAAAATTCTACAACATCCTCAATGCAACCCCAGAATTAAAATCACGCTGCATCGTATTAAATGGTGTTTCGAAAGCATACTCAATGACAGGCTGGCGTATTGGCTATGCCGCAGGCCCTGCTTATATTATTAAAGCGATGGAAATTCTACAATCGCAATCAACCTCCAACCCAACTTCAATCTCTCAAGTAGCAGCTCAGGCTGCTCTAGATGGTCCTCAAGAATGCATACAACCCATGGTCAAAGCATTTATTGAGCGGCATGAATATGTTGTGAACCGCTTTAACAATATGCGTGGTCTAAAGTGCATTAAAGCAGGCGGTGCGTTCTACGCATTCCCTGATGCGCGAGATGCAATCAACAATCTACATAAAGAAGGCAAACTCAATGAAGCGACTGATATGGCGCTTTCAGAGTACTTACTTGAGCAAGTAGGCGTGGCTGTTGTTCCAGGTTCAGCCTTTGGCGCAGAAGGCTACTTCCGGATTTCATTTGCCACCTCGATGGACAACCTTAGAAACGCTTTAGACCGAATTGAACAAGCACTTTTATAAAGCATCAAAGCGCATATTTTTTAATATACGGAACGAATTGCTGAAATATCAAGTCCATTGAGGACTTAAAAAATATACATCAGGAATGTTTAAATGCTCACTTGGGAAAGTATTCAGAAGTTAGTCAGCGAAGGCAATTTAACGCCAGACAAGCGCGTAGTAAAAACTGGCGCACAATGGAAAAAACTGCTCTCCGACGATGTTTATTATGTCACCCGCAACGCTGGCACAGAGCGTCCATTTAGCTCACCAATGTGCACCCATTTTGAAGCTGGGATTTACGCTTGCACCTGTTGCGACACCTTACTTTTTGATTCAACCGAAAAATTTGATTCAGGCACTGGCTGGCCATCTTTCACCCAGCCAATTCAAGAAAATGCAGTCGCTTATTTCTTAGATGACAGCCTCGACAGAAGCCGCGTTGAAATTACTTGCAACACTTGCGACGCTCATTTAGGTCATGTATTTCCTGATGGTCCAGCACCAAGCAAGTTGCGATACTGTGTTAACGCGCTCTCATTAAAGAGAAAAAGCTAGCTTAGCGCCTGCTTAAGCTTATGAAGTGCTAGTAAGATACTCTCTTGCGATGCACCGATATTCATCCGCATAAACCCTTCCCCTCCCTTACCAAACATTGTGCCAGGCGACAAAGCAAGCTTTGCTTTTTCAAGAAACAATTGCTGAAGGTCATGATCACTAAGCCCTAGTTGACGGCAATCTAACCACAACAAATAAGTACCCTCTGCGGGCACAACCGTAATTTTAGGTAAATGTTTTTGGGTATAAGCCATCACCATTTCCCGAGTTTCATAAAGATAAGCAAGCAAAGCATTTAACCAATCATGCCCATGGCGATAAGCCGCCTCAAAAGCAACCAAACTAAATGGATTGGTGACCGATACCCCCATCGCCGCTAAATGCGATTGAATTGCTTTGCGATGAGTGGCATGGGGCACGATAAGCGCTGATAGACCCAAGCCAGGGATATTAAATGTCTTGCTAGGAGCAACGGCTGTTATCACGGTATCTTGTTCAAGATCTAAGGTGCCAAGTACATGATGCTGTGCATCGGGATAAACTAAATCCGCATGAATTTCGTCAGCCAAAATAATCAAGTCATGTTGTTTTGCAATGGCTAAGAGCGTTTGCAACTCCGCTTTACTCCATACTCTGCCAACAGGATTATGAGGGGAGCAAAGCAGTAAAATCTTCGCTTGTTTTGCACATTCTTCAAAATGCGTAAAGTTTATCTCATAGGTCGAGTGACCAAAGTTATCGAGCGTTAGCATAAGCGGGTTTTCTATCAAACGCCTACCTGTATTATTCGCAACGGACAAAAATGGAAAATACACTGGGGGCTGGACAATGACACCATCATATTGATTAGTGAGTGATGCCACGACCAGACTTAGTGATGGAACAACCCCAGGCGTCAGCACAATCCATTCACGCTTGATATCCCAGCTATGCCTAAGGCGCATCCAATCCATCAACGCATCATAAAGAGATTCTGGCGCCATGCTGTAGCCATAAATCGGATGCTCAGCTCTGTTCTTTAAGGCTGTAACGACATCCTCAGGTGCGGCAAAATCCATATCAGCAACCCACATCGGCTGAACATCTGCTTTGCCAAAAGTTTGCTGCACGCCATCATATTTAAGCGAGAGTGTGCCTTGACGGCTAATGGCTGTATCGAATTGCTTGATCAACGAATACGCTTCCAGAAGGTCACTTCAGACAAGGTATGCTGGAATTTATGTTGGGTTTCTCTAATCACAAAGGGCACCTTCAACGGCTGTTTCATCAGCGCAAAGTGTTGGCCTAGCAATTCTTTTAGACCATCAAGCGTAGTGACATTTTCACCATCTCGCTTAAAACCACCAATCCACTCATCACGTGGCGTGTGTTCTTCCAGCCATGTATAAGGTGAAGTAATCATTAATACCCCACCCATATTTAATCTTTCATGAATGGCATTTAAAAAATGTCTTGGACTATATAAACGATCAATCAAGTTAGCCGCTAAAATCAAATCATACCCAGTAAAATTAGGCTTCAGATTGCAAGCATCGCCTTGCCAAAAATCGACTTTGTTAGCAACGCCTTCTAATCCTAACTCAGCTAGTGTTCGCTCTTGATAGCTCACTAAATCACCTTCTGTAGTCATGGTATAGCGTAAAACGCCCTGCTGAGCTAACTTAAGCGCTAGACCAATGAATCGGGCTGAAAAATCAATCCCAGTCACATGATCGAAATGTTTAGCTAACTCAAAAGTTGCCCGGCCAGTTGCGCAGCCTAAATCTAATGCCGAGCTCATTGGCTGACCATTCATCACTTCGATTGCGAGCTCGCTCAATGCTTTTGGAAAGTTAGGAACCCCATAGTAACTATCACCATAATGAAATTCCGCATATTCTGAAAGTTGTTTATCATCTTCATAATGAGATGAATGGTCTTCAATAGGTGTATTAGTCACGATATAACGAAACCCCGCGTGTTGAAAAAAGTGACGACGAAATGCATAACGTGCGCTCTTCAACGCTTCATTACCGGTCGCTATCCATGAGCCACCTTTGATCAAATTATGACGTCCATCATAAGTCGGGGTCGTAAAATCATCATAAATTGGATGCACTTTAAAACCATCAAATGGGAAAATCGGCGTTTCAGTCCATTGCCAGACATTACCTACTACATCAAAAAATTCTCCATGTGCAAACTTATTCACAGGACAAGAGGACGCAAAATAATCAAGGTACATGTTGGAAGCGCAACCATCTAAAACTGTACTTTCTAATAATCCAGCCGCATCATAAAGACTATACCACTCAGCCTCTGTTGGCATCCTGACCGTTAACCCTAATTGTTTACTTTTCCAGAGACAAAACGCCTTTGCCTCATGGTAGTTGACTTCCACGGGCCAACTCCATGGCATGGCAATTTCCTCTGCCATCACTCGCAAATTCCATTCGCCTCCATGCTTCACCCAAAAAGTAGGATGCGTCGCGTTGGCAAAATTTTTCCATGAAAGTCCTTCCTCAAGCCAATAATCATTGTTGACATAACCACCTGCCTCAACAAAATCAAGAAACTCGGCATTAGAAGTTAAGTATTTTGCGGCTTCGAATGCCGGACAATGCTTCTCGAAAGTCCCGTATTCGTTATCCCAACCGTAGGTATCATCTCGCTTACCAAGTTTCACATCGCGGGCTTGAATTTTAACTAGGTGATTGACTGGAACTGTCGCTTGCTGTTCAGGGCAAATCGTCCAATCCGCTGAAGGCTTCACATACTTTAGTGCATGTTGCCGGATCAGCACTGAACTGGTTTCTAAATGAATTCGCTCATGCTCAATCCCCATTAAGATGACCCACCAAGGGCTATTCCAATCAATAGGTAAATTAATAGGCAACTCTGAAATTAATTGATCAACGACTTTGCGTACCTGAGCACGATAAGCCTTCACTTCATGAACTTGCGGCCAGTCATAGTTTTGATCGTTAACATCATCCCAACCCATTTCATCGACGCCAACCGCAAACATAGACTCAAATTTCGAATTAACTCGCTTAGAAAGCAGACCCGAGAGGATCAGTTTATTAATAAAAAATGTATTGGTATGACCATAATAAAAAATAAGCGGATGACGTAAGCTAATCGGCTTAATAAAATAAGCCTCATCAGATGCCAAACAATCAAACAAGCTTTCATATAAATCAGCGGTTTGATGAAAAGAAGCTCTTATTTGCGACCTAATTTCTTCAGGTGCGCCATGATTGAGTTTGATACTGCGATTTAAAAGTGGGTCCATACATCCATCAATTTGAATTTTTAAAATAGTCTTATAAAATGTATCAACAGCTTTGTTATTGCACTTACATTGACAATGACTTAACTAAAAACGTTCTGAGATTGTTGCACGCGCCACATTTCAGCATAACGCTGCCCTAGTGCGAGCAATGATTCGTGAGTCCCGCGCTCAACAATCTCCCCCCCCTCCATTACTAGAATTTGGTGGGCGTGTGTGATGGTTGAAAGTCTGTGTGCAATAATTAAGGTAGATCGGTTGCGAGCTAAGTCATTAAGTTCATTTTGAATGGACCGCTCAGTTTCAGAATCAAGCGCAGATGTCGCCTCATCAAAAATCAATAAAGCAGGATGTTTGAGCAAAGTACGTGCAATGGCTACTCTTTGCTTTTCACCCCCAGAGAGCTTGAGTCCACGCTCGCCCACTGCGCTCTCATATCCATCTGGCAAACTCACGATAAAGTCATGAATTTGCGCTGACTTAGCTGCCGCTTCGATCTCTGATTGCGTTGCGCCAGGTTTACCATAGGCTATGTTATAGCCTATTGTGTCGTTAAAGAGCACCGTATCCTGAGGTACGATACCAACGACTTGGCGTAAGCTCGCTTGCTGAACATCTTGAATGTTTTGGCCGTCAAATAAAATAGCACCCTCTTGTACATCATAAAATCTGAATAAGAGTCGAGATAAAGTGCTCTTTCCAGCACCACTATGACCCACCACTGCAGTGGTTTGGCCCGGTAAAATCTCAAAAGAAACATGATTGAGAATTTGACGATTCGCCTCATAGTGAAATGAAACTTCTCTAAAAATCACATGTGGGCCAAGTGCAGAGGATGCAACCACCAAAGGCAACGCACCAGGCTTATCCGCGACCTCTTGATGTGCTTCAAGTAAAGCAAACATGCGGTCAATATCTGCAAGCGATTGCTTCATTTCACGATACAGTACCCCTAAGAAATTGAGCGGAATATAAAGTTGTATCATCAACACATTGACCAGCACCAAGTCTCCAATCGTCATGGTTCCCTTTGCCACACCAGAACTTGCTAGGCCTAGAATGCAGATCAATCCAACACCAATAATAGTCTGTTGGCCAAAGTTTAAAAGTGCTAAAGATTTTTGCGACTTCACTGAGGCTTGCGCATATTTTTTAAGATTTTCGTCATATCGGATGGCTTCGTATTGCTCATTACCAAAATACTTGACCGTTTCAAAATTGATTAAGGAGTCCACTGCGCGTTGATTGGCTTTAGAGTCCAGTTCATTCATTTGACGTCTAAAATTAGTACGCCACTCTGTCACCACTATGGTAAATACGATGTAACAAGTCAGCGCAATCAGCGTAATCAACACAAACCAAAGGTTGTATACAAAGAAGAAATAACCCAGCACCATCAAAAGCTCAATGATTGTTGGAATAATGCTGTAAAGCGAATAAGAAATCAGCGACTGAATGCCGCGGGTGCCTCGTTCAATATCTCTGGTCATCCCACCCGTTTGACGTGACAAATGAAAACGAAGTGATAGCGAGTGCACATAGTTAAAAACTTGCAAGCCGACTTTTCTGACCGCACTTTCAGTGACTTTGGCAAAAATGAGCTCTCTTAACTCACCAAATAAAGAGGCTGATAGGCGCAATAATCCATAAGCCAAAATTAAACTCACCGGCACCACCACTAATGCCTGAGGTGTGGTGATGCTAAGCGTATCCACAATTTTCTTAAGTACAATCGGCACGCCTAGATTGGCGACCTTGGCAAAGACCAAACAAATGAGCGTGATAACGACTCTGAATTTAAACTGCCAAATATAAGGCATCAGGTTTTTAATGACCTGCCAATCACTATGTTGACGAGTCTTGCTTGCAGCGTTTGTTTCAGATTTAAAGTGGCGCATAGCGAGAGAATTGAATTAAGACCTTAATGAGCACATGGCATTAAGCCCATGTGGCGTGCGTCAAAGAAATTTTGCCCTCGATACTATAGTGCATATTTAGCAGAAATGACATTTGTACCGCTTAAAAAATATGTCATAATTTTACGCTTTCTTATTGACCAAAAGGCTACAAGTCTTTATTATCACGCCTTCACCGATTCCTCAATAGCTCAGTCGGTAGAGCGCCGGACTGTTAATCCGTAGGTCCCTGGTTCGAGCCCAGGTTGAGGAGCCAAATACTAAAAGAGCCACTAAATTTAGTGGCTCTTTTTTATCCATTTTTTGGATGACTTCATTTAAAGCCGTCGTCGTCACTTCGAATTGATTGGTCTGCCCATGCGATGAAACCACAAAAACCGCTTTTCTCAGGCGCAAAGGTAGGCTCATATTGGTATTTAACCAGAAAGCACTAAATAAATATAAAAAGATATATTAGTTAATAAAAATAATTATATAAGAAGATGATAATTTTAATTTGAGTTAACAATCTGATTTTGTGAAAAATATATCTGCTTAAGTTATATCAACCAACCCATCCAGAAAAATTGTTATACCTATCATCATTTCCCCAGTCGTAAACACTATAAAAATAACTCAAGTTATAACCTTTGCCGAGATGCTGTGAGCATATTTAAGTGAATGATAATCAAGTAGCTAAAAAGCAAAAGACTCAACGCTGTTGAGAGCAATTGAGTCTTTTATTTGCTGTTCATTTTTGACCACGAACAGTTGCAGAATATATTTAACCCGAAACCATTGCCAATGGGTTGGTTGTTAATCTGCGCTTTAAAATTTGTAACAACTCATACAAACGCCGCTTGCCAGATTGGTAGCTCCTCCCAATCTGCAGGAAAGTCCATCGCTGCCGTATTAATGGCGTGGTCTTGGATCAGCTTTTTAAGACCGGATCGCCAGTGGTGAGGGTGTGGCGAAACAATGTCCATGCAATGCAACAGAATTACCAAGCTATTATAGAGTTTTCTGGATCCATGCGCCCACTGCGCTGTTAAGCCTGCCGGTTTTCTGCCTGGCGCTTTTGGCGTAATGGTGAATTCACGATTCCATAGACGGCTATGATGAGCACACGTATTTCTAACTAGCGAAAGATGGCGTAGCCAAGATGCCAATACCGATTCATCAATACCGTAAGTCTTTGCAATCGCTTGGCGCACCGGCATGGGTTTCAGGTTGTCGTACCAGCGAGAAAGTAAGCCTAATGACATAACCTCACATGATGCCCAGATTGGTGGCAAGGCTTCACTGTAGTTCTGGCGATAGTGACTGATAAAAGCTTCATCAGAGCGAGAAACTTCATCGGTAAGCTTAGTTAGGTTTTGTTGCCAACGTGCGGTTTTAAACGCGATGTTTGAATCAAGATGTGCATGCGGTCCACAATGATGAGCTAATTGATAGGCCCATACACTACGGACAGATACTTCTACACGTTCAATTGCATCCAGCACATGCAACCGCAACTGGCGATCAAAAATATAGAGATTGAGTACCGCGTCAAAGCTGGTTCCAGGATAAAAGCGATGTTTATTGTGATCGGCCTCAAATGGCAGCCAATAAGCACCCATCCGATAATAATTGATATGCTGAAGATAGAACTCGGCATCTTGCGGATTCGCAATGACCATACCACGTTGCTGAATTAGCGCAACTTGATCAGCCCAAGAAATGGCTGGCTTGGTGAAGGGTCGCGTCATGATTGCAACCCCATAAATGAGTAACCCGCCGGTTTGAGGATACACTTGCGTGCATAGCCTTGGCGGGTTTTGTTACTTAATATCTTACAATCTGTAAACCATAAATGCAATACATTAATTACCAAATCACTCATGATGTGATGATCTTTTCCTTAAGTCAATGATCTCATTTAAACCATCTTCCCTTAACTGTTCGAGTTTAGAAAAATATTCAAGGCTATCAGCAGTCTCACGCAGATGGCTTCCAGCAGAAATAATATTAGACTGTATAGTGTCAGGATGAATACTCAATCTTTCGTTTTCTTTTCCCTCATATAGTACATGTGCTAATGCCCAGACCGTTCGATACTCTATCAGAGCGTTTCTCCATAAACGACTCTTTTCGCTATTGACATTATCAATAAACGATCCTTCAATCTTATAGTCCCACTGCCACTCATGACCCGCCTGAATACATAAAATAAAGCTTCGTAAAAGAGCATCAGCTTTTTGGTAACGATCTTGTAGATGTATTTGATCTTTCCAGGTTCTGAGAGCTCTATACGCAAAAAAGACTCCAGCTGAAGTAACAAATCCAGTAAACCACGTTCCAGTAGCAGACCAATCGATTTTAGAACTGCAAATTGATAACCATGTCATTCTGTCACCTCACTGATTAATGCTGCAATTTTAGATTCTATCTTTTTTGATCACCTAATAATCATTTCCAAAAGACCCTGATGAACTAAAAGAACTAGATGAATCAAATGAACTTGATGAGTCAAAAGCACTTGAATTATCGAAAGCACTTGAATGATCAAAACTTGTACCAAAGGTGTTCCCCCCAAAGTCAGTATAAGAATCTCCAATCATCGGCATGCCTGTTGTCGGATTGTACTCGTTCACAAATGAAGGTTGAATCTCAGAAAACGGATTCGAATAGCTAAAGTCAGTCGCCAATCCCCCAACTGCAGCACCAGTAACAACTGCGCTTGCAATGGGTGCAGGATAGCCTGAGCGATTCACGGAGAAATTCATTTGTCGCTGATACGCAGCGCGGAGTTTTTTGCGCTCAGAAGATTGCTTAAATGCCATTACCACCCCAATGATGAACAGGCTTGGCCATAATATCAAAATTAAAATAGGCCCTAATTCCATGTCGTGAAAATCACCACCTTGAGGTGCTGTCTCTTGAGTGTTATTCACATTATCGACACCAGAAACAGATGCATCATCTAATTTAGCTGTTTTTGCCAGCGCTTTTGGATGACTTTTAACAGGCGGCGCTTCTTCTTGAACGACGTTTTCAGGTTCTGGATCATCCTGTTCATTAATACCGAGAGAGCCATCTATAAATTTTTCAAATGCTTCAGGCCCTTTTTCCCAAGCAGCGACCCCCGCTTGGTAATGTGCATTCATATCTTGATCATCATTGGCGGCGTAAGCAATGTGGACTGAACTAATCACAAGCGCTAGTTGAATCAACAATACTTTTAACATTTTACGATTCATGATTTTTTACCTTTTTTAATTCTTAAACTAGACAGTAAAATTGGAAAAATTTTAACTTAATCACCACCCAAGACTGATGGAGCCACCCGTATGAAAATGTTAAATTTTGTTAAATAAAACTTAAAAATCAATTAGATATATAATGATTCCATAAACAACAAAAGTAAAGGTTCATTATGAGAATTTTGAATATAGATCAAGATACAGCCAATGATATTGCTCGCGATTTCACAAGTGCAGCTAAACTAGCCAATATTGAATTAGCTTTGCAGTATGAATTTCATCTAGCCCCTCATATCCCACCAATATTACCCAAAGGCAAATTAGCGGTTTACGCATTCATTTACAAAGGTGAATGCTTAAAAGTAGGTAAGGCAGGGATGAAAAGTAAGGCCAGATTCACAAGTCAGCACTATCTCCCCAATGCGTCAATTAGCAACTTAGCCAAGTCTATTCTTCAAGAACAGAGTGAACTTGGTTTATCAGGAATAACGGAAGACAACGTGGGAGAGTGGATAAAGTCTAACGTAGATAGAATCAGTTATTTCATCGAATACAATGACTCAATTTTTGCGCTTAATTTACTTGAGTCCTTTGTTCAATGTCGCCTACAACCTATATTTGAAGGGTTCAAAAGTCAGCGCTAATGTTTTGATAGAAGTTATGGAAAATAAAAACATAAGCTAGAAAAAGCTTAGAAAATTATTATCTACTTATATAAATTATCATTTATATGCTCACAGCAAAGGTGGTCTCACCGTGCGAAACAAATAATGATGGGGCTTTTTGCATGGGAATTCTAAAACATTTAACTCGTTAATAAATATGTTAACAAACACCCATCCAACTCGTCTTATAATTGCCTCACTTTTGGCCAGATTTAACCTTAATGACGACATCAAACAACCAAGCCAACAATCCACTCCACGGCATCACGCTCGAAGCCATTGTCACCTCGCTATTTGAGCATTATGGATGGAATGGCCTCGCTGACCGCATCCCAGTTAATTGTTTTATCAGCGACCCTAGCATTAAGTCCAGCCTCAAGTTTCTCCGCAAAACCCCATGGGCAAGAGACAAAGTAGAAGCTTTGTATTTAGCTTTGACGCGAAAAAAACAATAAAAATCTAGCTTGTAAGCTCTGCAATAGACCCTACAGGAAAAAGATTGGGGAAGTAGTAACCCGTCGTCATTGCTGGAAAAGCAGCGCGAACAGGCCCTTTCATAGAGTCGGACCTTAAGAACCCTCGCTTAATTAAATCACCGAGTACATCGCGTGCTACACGCTCGCCTAAGCCAGTTATTCTCGAAGCCTCACCTCTTAAAAATTCACCCCGAACAATGGCCTCCACCACAAGCCTATAACCTTCTTTTTTTATTGGCATCATAGAAGACATGATAGAGAAAAAATTTTCAACGCGCCGTGTCAGGCTACCCATCTCAAACATATCACTCATAAACTGAACCTGATCTAAACAAACGTCCACATAAAACGCTGAGAAGGCTTTTAATGCAGCGAG
>Ga0164297_10002704_pt1 | contig 17268 bp, 20 predicted proteins | sample GEODES058metaG_FD_113539 | JGI IMG/M metagenome (GOLD analysis project Ga0164297, IMG submission 113539) | Dystrophic lake water microbial communities from Trout Bog Lake, Wisconsin, USA - GEODES058 metaG | ecosystem: Environmental > Aquatic > Freshwater > Lake | place: USA: Trout Bog Lake...
AAATTCTCGGAATTATTAAAGTGTTCGTTGAAAAACTTCTTTAAACAGTACCTAATCACCTCAGAACGGTTGTATCCCAGCCTTTCACATAAACCATCAAACTTATTGATAAATTCATTAGTGGTTCGTATTCCTAACATTTGATTCCTACCGACCTTGTTGTTCACTGAAAACCCCCTTTTTAGTGTTTTTTATATTTAGTCATTTTTTTACGTTAGCAAAACGAGAGGTCATTTATGTCCTTCCCCTTGTTCATATAGTTAACCCAAGAAAAAGCCTCATCTAGTCTTAGTGGCTCAATCTTGTAGGTTGAAACTGTTGAAATTGATCGAAGATCTTTTGAAAGCCGTTTATCAAGCTCATTGGACTGATAGTTATAGAGGCGATTGGCTAATGAAGCCTGAATAGCTATTAAGCCGTGTATATGATGAGGTGAATTAGAGCTAGGAATGGGCTTAAAGAAGCTCCCTTGTTCAAATTCATATTGGGCGTAAGCGATAGGTAAAACCGAGTTCCATTTTGAACTAGATCTACTAAGCCTTTTCTTGATCTTGACCAGTACTCTTTTTCGATACTCATAAAGGGTTCTTAAACTCATCCCGTTACTGGTCTCGTAAGGAATTAGATCTTTAAAAGTAACGGTAGTAGTAAAACAAGACCACTCAACAGAGTTAGTTACCCACTCTAATTCCTTGTAATTAAGATTCTTCTGTTGGTTATTGGATTTAGTAACTATCTCTTGACCATATCTTCTGTTGTATTCGGTATTTGGTAAGTCTTCAATTCTTCTTATAAACATAGTTCAGCTTTCGATGGGTGTAATGGGGCTTATCACTAAAAAGGTCAATAAAAAAGGAGTCACAATCAAGGCGACTTTCACAAAGTTCACGGAGGAGTGAGACCACGCTTAGCGTTCGTAAAACTATTTAGTCAAAAAAAGACCTCCCAAAGGAGGTCTCATAAAATATATTTTTTTATTAAATAGTGTTTTCAACTGCTACAAAGTAAGTAGCCTTTTTCTTCTTACAAGAGAACTTAGATAACTTCTTGGTAGAAAAATAAACCATATAGTCGTCTTTAAGAAGGCTGAGCTTTTCAAGATTAATCATAAATTTAAAGACCTGAGGTGAATCCCCAATTCTTACCCTTAAGACATTGTTTGCTAATGTTCTAGATTCCTGAACTTGAGCAATGATTTCCTGACCGTTACCCTCGAAAACAAGATAGTTAAAAGATGAAGATTTAGTCTTTGTCTTACTAGCTTTGTGATCGGTCTTATTCATTACTTTGTGATACTTAATAATCTGCTCAAATTTTTCTGAGCTTAATTCAAAAGAATACTCATATTCAGGTTGGACTAAAGGACGCTCAGGAACCTTTAATAGCGACTTATCAGTAAAGGCGAAGATCATTTCTGAATCTTGACCAATAATTGATAGGCTATTTTCAGCAAAGGTAATGGAAGGCTCCTTAAGGGAGTTCATCCCGTTAACTACCTTAGATAAGTCATAGATTCCAGCTTCCATTGGAATTTCATTGTCAAAAACTACTTCAGCCATTCTTGATTTACTTTCATCAAAGGTACGCTGAATAGTTCCTTTGTTAAATAGAAAGTTTTTGTTAATGACGGACATATTTTCAAGTAATTCAGTTGTTTGTTTTGTGATTTTCATAATTAAGTTCCTTAGTTCATTAGTTCAAGTTGAAGTGTTTTAACCATCCGTCGTAAGTCAGGAAAGGTCTTTTGGATAACGCTATTAATGAGGCTTTTATCGGGATTGGTATATCCCTCAGCCTCACATATAAAAAAGAGACGCTCGGCTATTACCTGAGTCATTTCCTCCGAATAGGTCATATCAAAACTTATGGGAATAAATCTTGATCTGACTGCTTCGGATAAACAGTTAGGATCATTAGCCGTTAGAACAAAGTCGTTATAAAGCGACAATTCCTCTGAAACGCCTCTGATTGCTGCTTGAGCGTCTAGTGATAAGTTATCTGCTTCGTCTAGTAATAGAAGTCTTCGACCACCAGTTACCATTCCCGAAGCAAATTCACTTTCAATCCATCGGATGGTGTCTATTGAATTATTTGTAGAACAATTAATAAACACCGTATTTTCAGGATTGATCAACTTAGCAACAGTTGTCTTTCCACACCCAGGACGCCCATAAAATAGAAGAGAAATCCCCCCTCTTTGATTTACAACTTGATTCAGTTTGTTTTTCAAGCCCGAAGACAAGATCACATCCTGAATAGTTGATGGTCTATATCGCTGACCCCAGTCAAGTTCTCTCACATTCATCTCCTTAAGCAGCAATAGCCATCGGTGGCTTAATAGCTTCAACAAGATCAGGGGACATAACCACCTTCACATTGAGAGCTTTAAGACTGTCGATGATTGATTGAATATGAGACTTACGACTAAGGTCATTGAGTTGACCAACATCACACAGAAAACGAAGACCATTAAGAGTTCCAGATGGAACCTCAGTCTTTGTTTCTGTGCTGATCTTTTCCTCAACAGGGTTATCTGATTGAGGTTTTAAAAGGGCTTCAATTTGAGACCCTAAAACATTTTGATGAATTAACCCCTGTTTAATGAACTCTGCTAATTGCTCATTAGTCAATCGAGCAATTTGGTAAAGCGTTGTCCAGTTATTGGGAAGGTATTGAGCCTGAGTCTTTAGAGCCAGATAGGACTTACCTATCTGAGCTAGCTTCTTAATAGAGCTGGACTTAGGTTTAAATCCAATCCTGTCACAGAAGCTTTCAAAGTCCTTAGGGTTCTCTCTACTCTTGCTTTTGGTTTCACAGACAACCCGACCCATTTCTAGGATGTTTTCTGCTGTTTTTCGGGCGTAAGCCTTAAATTCAGCAACGGAGCTATCTACGAAAGATACGGATAATTCATTTGATAAACTGTTAACATCTAAGCTATTCATATAAAACCTTTCAAATTAAAATGTTAGTAAAATGATCAAATTAAGGTGTTTAAATGTACTTAACTGATACCTCTATTTTAGAGAAAAGGTCGATTAAAGTAGACCCTAGAATTAATTAGAATATTTAAACTGTTAACATTTTTATGAAAAATATTAGAAAAGAACCCCCAAGACACTTTCCGTATCAACACCCAACTTTTGGGACTGATAAAAAGCCAAAAGCTTCTTTTTATTGGAAGGAGACGGTTTATTACTATTGGTGGGAATACTTGAGGCGAAACGAGGAATACCTAAAAACCTGTGAAAGTAATGGAGCTGGAGAACACGCCGATCTTTATAAAGATTTTGGTGATGTGAGAGGCTCAGACTTTAAGGTTTGGTGGAATCAAGAAAGTAGGGGTGTTTTGCTATTCTCAAATCCAGTAACCGAAGACCAAGTCACTGAATTGAATAATGGTGAAAAAGCTTTAGTAGATGAAGATAGGCTAGTAATTAGCATTCCACTTAATCTCCCTCAAAAATTTCTAATTCAAAAAATCAGAAAGTTGATAGAGGTGAAGCATAAAGGTGACAAAGGAAGACAATACGCCAAGGTAAGTAAGGCTAAGTATCGCTTTAAGGGTCAGCCAAATATTAAAGCCTTAAAACTGGGATTGGAAGTGTATGACCAAATTAGAGCGAACCCAAACAAAAAACTTTGGGAAATAGGAATGTCATTACCCCAGTTCCATTTGGAACTCGAAGAATATCAAAACGGTATTGAGCCTGAATTCACTCAAAGAAGGGTAATGTCTTCTACAGTAAGCAGATACGAAAAAAGAGTTCGAGACTCAATAGAACATACGGCTCTTGGGTTATTCCCCTAATGATTTTGGCTTCTGCTGAAATTCTTTAATCATCGAGGGATAAAGTAGCGAGTTATAGACAACTTCACTGCTATCTTTACTTACCATCGTAACAATTAGTGGCTTGTTGATTCCGCCTTGGAAATCCCAATAATCCCAATGAAAAAATTGGTCATCAGATACTTCATCAAAATAATCATTAAACCGCCAACCTTGTCCTCTTAGCTTAAGAGTCTTTCCCGACTTTATTTTTTTCCAATTTGATGGAGAAATTCGGATAGTAGGTAAACCCCACTCATAGGAATTGTCGGTGCTAACAAAAGCCCCAATAGGGAGTGGTTTTGATTTATATAAAAGTTGCTTTTTAAGCTTATCGATTTCTATTTGGTTCTTCAATGCTAGCTTGTGTATAGCATTAACTTTTTGAAGCAAGACCCTTAATAACTTATTTGTTGTTTCCATCTGAGGTGGGTTTTATTAACTCATTGAACCCAGATTCAAATTCAGACATTCTAAGTTCGCTATTAAAAAATGGAAGACCCCAAACAACATACTTTTTATTTTGAAAAAGCTGCTCTATCTTGAAGTTATCTTTAATGCTGGTAAGAAAGTGCTCTTTCCATTCATCAGCCTTTAATAAATGTTGACCTTTAGGCTCTATAAAAACTTGATAATGAACAGTATTAGAGTCATCCTTACCTATTAGATAAAGAACAAAATCAGGCTCTAGGGGTCTACCATCCGAAAAACTATAAAGTTGAAAGTGCTTTTCATTTCTAAAAAGGTATACATCCGAATAGTTTTCTTTTAAGACATCATACTTTTTATCAATAAACTTTATTAAAAGTTTTTCTTCAGAAGTACCGAAGCAATCGTTAAAAACATACCATTCTTTAGAGTTCAAATTTAGGTGATAAAGATTAGTAGCCTCCAATGGGTCATTCATTGACCGACTGAATTGCTTATCCTCGCCTTCACCAACAGTAAAGTTCATAGTCTTATCTGTGAAGACCGACTTGATCATATGAGGAAAAAATTCTTTAGTACCTTTAAATTCAATTTTTTCAGAAGCTATTATTGAAGATAGATCTAATAAAACCTTTGATGAAATATAGAGCTTCTGATCAGGCGTTAGGTTATTAACTTCAGATGCTAGCCCTGTAACTTCAATTTTTATATTTGAAAGATAGTTTGGTGAAGTTAAAAGCTCATCAATGGATGTTAAGTTAGGAAGATGGTTTTTAAGGTTGCTAAACTCATAAAAGCTAATTTTTTGAATCGACTTACGAATAACAGCAGAGCCGAAATCCATTAAGTTGTAATCTTGGGATTTTCTTTCAATTCCAGTAGGGCTAGTTTTATTGGTTTCGAATGCTGATGTGGTGCTTGTGTAGCCAGTCGGTAAATCAATTTTGTGGCGTTGGTTTATGAGACTACTATCAATACCTTGAATGTCGGATCGGTCATATTTAACTCTAGAATTTAGGAAAATATGACCAACTTTATAAAGTTCTGTAGATTTAAAGCTGTCCTTGATAATCAATTCTTTTTGAATGCTTGTTTTGGGGACAATACCAATATTTTGTAAAGCCATACTTAATTCTTGGATGTATTTCGGATTGTGAGCACTGTGATAGTAGAGCTCTTCACATACCTTCATATCGTGTTCGACATCAGAATCAAATTTTCTTTGGGATCTCGGTTGATCTTCGCTTAGTTGAAATGGACAATACCTTGCTCCACGCCCAATAAGTTGCGCTTCACTAATTGTGGTTTTACCTGCTTTATTGGATTTAGCGTCCCTAGTGTCATAAAGCCTAACGATGTCAAAAAGGTTAAGAACATCCCAACCTTCGTTTAGCTTATCGACAGCAAATACAGCACGATAGTGGTTATCTTCATCTTCTAGACTATTTACAGCCAATTGCTTGAGGTCGCTCTCTTCTTTACTATTGATTGAAAGTAAATTTTCTACTGAAAAATCTTCCGTAATTTCAGAAATTAGATTTTCATAAGAAATATTATTCTCATCAAGGTAATTAAAAAGCTTGATAAAGATTGGGTCTAATGTTGATGACCTAAGGAGGCTAATGTCATTAGGCGTTAAATTCTTGAGCTTATTAGAAAATTCCTCTAAAAAGCTTTTGCTCTCAGCAATAGTTTTAGATTTAAATAGAACGACAGGCTTAATAGGTAGTCTATTTTTTTCGAATATTTTTCTTCTGTACTGACTTAGTAGGATAGCTAGCAATGATCTATCGAATGGTGGTAGATCTGCTTGAAGTACTTTTACTTCCTTGGAATATCCATCTTTTCTAAATTCCTTAAGTGGATAATCGAAGAGAAGTCTGGGCTTATATTTCTCAGCTAAAAAATTATCTTGAAGGTCTACCGTAGCTGTAAATTCTAGAAGAATATTTTCGGGGTTTGCTTTAAAGATTTTTTCAACAGTACCTTCCCAGCTAATGACCTCAAAGAGTTCATCTTGAGATAAATTCTTTGTACCTTTTTTTGTTTCTGAATTAATATGATGAGCCTCATCAGATACTAGAACTATCTTAGTATTTTCAAAATCATCATAGGTTAAGGAATTTTCTTTTGGATTATTCAGGGTCATATGAAGACCTTGAATTGTTGAAAAAACTAGGTTTATATCGTCTGGATTGGATGATTGAAAATTTTCAACCTCAGTTATCTTTATTCTTTTGTCATTTAAAGATACGGATTCATTGAAAAGAAATTTAGATGAAATGGAATTAAGAAAGTTTTCTCTTGTTTTATCAATAATGTTTGTGCTGTTTACAAAAAATAAAAAGTTTCTATAGCCCAATTTGTAGAGATATAAGATAGTCCCAGCCATTATTAGCGTTTTACCGCTACCAGTCGCCATATGAAAAAGTAACTGATGGTTTTGGCGAGGCTTCCCATCAAAGCTTTCCTCGAAATAATTAACTAGATATTGAAATGCTTTTTCCTGATACGGTCTTATTGGAAGTTTGGGATTTAGATTGCTTGAAAGCACACTTGGGAGGGGTGTGTTTTCTATTTTTCTCTTTCCCAGTTCTTCAATCAATAATTGGGATAGTGGTTTGATATCACTCATTTGCTTGAGCCGAAAAATTGAGTATTAAGTGTTTTGTCTTCCTGACTTACTTTATAAGATTGATCATCTATTTCAGATAGGGGGACATAAAGCATATTTTTATCAAGCACTTCTATAAGAAACCTTTTTTGATCTTCAAATTGAAGGTTTTCAAATTGATCAATATTTTGATCAAAATTCTGAGGATTGATTTTGTAGGATATAAATGCTTTTTCTTGAATTTCCTTCCATAAGGAAATTAGCTCTTTTGTAGATGCGCTCAGTATTATTTTTTCAATATAGTTCTCATTGAGCTTTAACAACTCGCAAGCTATAAAGCTACCACCTTTATTCCACTCAAGATTTTTAGAAACGCCAGTTTGATCACCTGAAATTACATTTTTCAATCTTTCAAGAGCATCATTCTTACCGTAATCCAATTGTTCTATACCGATATAGCGTCTTCCCATTTTGTGGGCTACAGCAGCAGTCGTTCCGCTACCAAGATGAAAGTCTAAAACTATGTCGCCTTCAGTGGAGCCAAGTTCAATGATTCTGTGAATAAACTTTTCAGGTTTTTTACCCTTTCTTAGAGTAACCCCACCTTCGTTATGAATATCGTTTGGTAAAACATCATCCCAAATATCTGAAATCATTTCACCAAAAACATCTTTACCATCAACTTGAATTAGCCTGTCTTTAAAAAATAGAATGGCGTCACCTTTGTAAAGGTAATAAGTAGATTTACCCTCTCTTTCAAGAATGTATGTCTTAGTGTCATCGGCTTTAGAAATCTTCTTAAGCTGTTTGACTTTGTCCGATACGCTACTTTCGTCTAGACCAGCAAAACGAATAATCTTTTCTTTGTTATCGAAATAAAACTTCTCCAGCTCAAGTTCGTAAGACTCTCCAAAATGTTTCTTGATTTGAGATTTTTTGATTCCCAAGTGCTCGGAGAATGCTTCTAGAACAGGTATGTATTCCCAGTTCTCTGGATTAGAGTCAATATTTTTAATAAAATTGTTATATCGTGTATCTCGATCTTTTTCCCTGAAAGTTTTATTAGGCTTCCATTGATTTGAATTCTTCGAATATATTAGTAAGAACTCCGAAACATTAACAACTCCTGGATTAATCACTTTAGCTCCAGATACAGAGCTTCTTTTAACGGTAACAATATTTTTTTGGTTTTCTTGACCAAAAATTTCATTCATTAAGACAATCAAGTGTCCAACTTCATTTTGATCAATCGAAATAAAAATTGATCCATCTTCTCTCAAAAGTTCTTTAGCTACTGACAATCTATTTTTCATAAATGTCAGCCAAGTTGATTGATTAAAGCTATCGTTGTAACCGAACCCATCATTACCAGTGTTATATGGAGGATCGATGTAAATAAGCTTTATGCTCTTCTTAAATTTTTTATTAAGCGTATGAAGAACTAGTAAATTATTACCCCTGATTAGCAAATTATCTGAATCTGAAATTGAAATAACTTGCTCCTCGCCATTCTCAGAGAATTTTCTAAAATTACTTAATACTTTCGGCGATAGAAGGCGATCAATTTGATCGGGGGCTAATGTTTCGTTCCAAAATATTTCAGTTCTTTTGGCTTCTTCTTTCGATTGTCCGCCTTCTAAAACACAGTCTTTATAAGCCCAAGATAGCACCACATTTTCTGATTTGGAAATAAAGCCTGATTCATCGGTCAGCCCAATTTTGTTATTAAATTCTGTATAGCTATCAGGTAAGAACTGTTTATTACTAATGAATCTCTGAAACTTAATTTTGTCAAATACAAGCGTTGTGTCTACCTTTTGGAAAAAAGTATTTTTAATTTCTTCATCTTTTATAAGAAGTTTTAAGAAAGTCGGATCAAGCGAAAGAGCTGCTTCTACGATTACATTTTTTAATAAATGTCCGTCTGATACATATCGTTCTTCTTTAGAAAGTATGTCAATTAGCTTGTCTAATATATTTTTCATTTAACCCATTTTTAATTTTTTAATGATTTTTATCAGTGTAAGGTATGGGGGGTTTCGCCCACAATAAAAACTGAAAACAATTGTGAATATTTTTGAGCATAAAAAACCTTTCTGATAACACCCACTCTAAGTTGTTAGTAAAGAGTGCTACAGCGAGTCGAACGAGCGTAAATTTCGCCTCAAGACAAGTCTTACGAAATAAGACCTAAGTCGTTGATTTCGCTTTACTTTAATTCAGGTAATAAGTAAAATATCCATATAAATCATACACTTAGGAGGATTTATGGGAATTTACGGCTATGTAAGGGTCAGCACTCTTCAGCAAGCAAATGAAGGCGAGAGTTTAGATACTCAGCTTAGACAAATTCAGTCTTACTCGGTGCTAAAGGGGTACGACATTCCGCTAGAGAATTACATCACCGAAAGAGGTGTTAGCGGAAGCCTAGAGTTTGAGAAGCGTCCTGAAGGCGGAAAACTCTTTGAACAGCTTACTTCGGGGGATGTATTGATCTTCTCCAAGCTAGATAGAGCCTTTAGAAATACCCGAAACGCTCTAAACACTCTCCACGAGCTAAAACAAAGAGGTGTATCTGTTCACTTCATAGACTTAGGTGGAGATGTAACTAATGATGGTATCGGATCGGTGATCTTTACGATCCTTTCAGCCTTCGCTACCTTTGAGCGTGAGCGTATAGCGACTCGTATTCGGGAGGTTAAACAGGTTCAAAAGAGTGATGGAAAGTTTTTAGGTGGATTCACTAGGTTTGGCTATAAGGTAGAAGACGCTCGCCTAATCCCCAACCCTGAGGAGCAAGTGATCATTAGGGAAATGAGGGATATGAAAAGACGAGGTATGAGCCTGAGGAGAATTTCAGCTTGGCTCAATAGAGCTCACGGAGTCCAAATGTCCCACTCAACCGTATCGACATTTATCTAGAGGAGAAAATGAACCTAACTCCCTATACGAAAAAGATTGAGATAGAAGCTGGCTTTAAAGGTTTCTACAAGCTCGGAACTGAAAAATTCACTGTGATAGTGAATGAAAATGGAATAAAGCTTACGGTGGACAGCAGGACTGGGGTTCCAAATGGAACTGGTGAGCTAAAGGAGCTATTTAAGCCGACCCTCGGGATGTATCAAGCTAAAAAAATAGCTGAACAAATGAGTGAAATAACCTATGAAGAGGCTATTGATCAGGGGTTTGTACTAACTGGCGTTGTTAGGGTTGATTGATGAGCTTAGGAGCAAAACGATCAATCAAGGAAACAAAGAGTTTTTCCGCCTCATCAAAAGTCTTGAATTCAACGCCACCCTTTGAAAGACCAATTTCCTCATCTTTTTCAAGATGCTCTCTTAGTTCTGAAATATGAACAAAGTTATCAACAGCAGTTTCAGGGGCGAAAACTTGGTAGCGAACAGTATCAACATCCCTGTCGTGATAGATGATGCTAATTAAAGCAAAAACATCATCTTTTAGCCGATACGATATATACCTATCAAAAGCAACTAACCCATTTTTTTGGGCTCCACCAGTCTTAGCACCGCCAGCTTTAGATAACAAAGAGTGTGCTTTAAAGCGTTTCGTACCCTCTGATAACTTTTTGGCTGTTGTTGGAGATAGGTCATATATGTCTAGCAAGCGACGACCCAATTTCTCCATCTTGTTACAAACTTCTTTTTCTAGCTTTCTAACCAAGCTTGATTTAACTGGTTTAGGCGGAGGTGGGGGTGGACGCTTTTCTAGTTCAGAATTGACGAGATCAAGTAGATCAAACACTTGGTTTCTTGTAGCCTTCTCCTTCATATCAACTAGCTGTGAGTATGAAAAAGCAATTACTTGCTCAGGAGTGTAAGGATTCTTAAATTTACCCATTGATTTAAAAAATATTGATAAAGAATAAGATAACAATAACCGAAAAAATACTTAATTAGAATAGTGGTAATGGCTTTAAGAAAAATAACTAAATCTGACCCAAATAAGACCCTTCACATTTACACAAGGGTATCTACTGCTGCTCAAGCAGATAAAGGGACTTCGCTTGATACCCAACTTCAATGGGGTATTAAAAGATCAAAACAGCTTAAGTTCGGATATAAACATTGGGATGAAGGCGGGAAGAGTTCACACCACGAAGACATACAAGGTCGCCCAGTTTTATTTGAGCTTTTTCAGGGAATAAAAGCTGGAGATATAAAGCACTTATGGATATACGATCAGTCACGACTATCGAGAAATGATCAGGTAGCCTCGCTCTTCCGTTACGAGTGTAATAAACAAGGTGTGACGCTTTATACAAAAGATGGTCAATTGGATTTGTCAAACCCATCAGATATGTTTTTAAAGCAAATCTTTGATGCTGTTGCTGGATTGGATAATGCTACTAGAGCAGAAAGAACTCGATTAGGAAAATTGAATCGAGTAGCTCAAGGATTTTGGAGTGGAGGTCCACCACCTTTTGGATATAAGTTGGTAGCTAAAAAATTAGTGCTAGAAAAAAGTGAATCAGCTTGGGTCAAAAAGATATTCACTATGTCTGTAAAAGGCGTAAGCACGGTAGAGATCAAAAAAACTCTTGATTCAAAAGGTGTTATTCCAAGAAGAGGTAAGGGACTCTGGACTTTAGGCTCAATACAAGCTTTATTGAAGAACACACACTACAAAGGTTCGTACAGCTACCAAGATAAGAAAAGTAAAAAGAAAATAGAAATTAAATGTCCAGCTATTGTTGATGAAACTACTTGGACGGCTGTTCAAAAAATTAAGACTAGAAAAACAAGTCGTGTATCTCAGCAAAACAGAACAAGCCACTTTTACTTGCTAAGAGATTTAATGGTTTGTGGACATTGTGGGCGATTTATGTCGGGTAGAAGGAATGTCAATAAAAATGAAGCCCTTTATTACTGTCCAAACAAAGAGCGAAACTGGGTTAATGATGGCGGAACAAAAACCCCTTGGAAAAGAGGCGAGGGTTGTGGAATGGAGAGGTCACTTAATATTCCCGAAACAGACCAGCTAGTGTTTCAAACTGTGACAGATATTCACAAGGAATCAAGCACGCTTAAAGAAGAGGTTAAGTGGAAGATTCTTAAAGAAAACAATGCTCCTTTAGCTAAAACTGAGGAAGACATAAAGTTGCTAGAGAGAAATCTAAAAAAACAAGAAAAAGAATTGGATAACGCTAAGCAAGCACAAGCCGATTTAGTGCTCAGCCATCACTCAGGCGAAATTAAGGCTGACATCTATAAAAGAGCGTTTCAGAACTCGAAAGATAGAGTTAACGAGCTTGAGGTATTAATAGCCAATACACAGCTTCAACTCAAAGGTAATGTAGATAACAAGAAGTGGGTTGATTGGGTGAAGCTATACGGTCAACAGATTACCAATAAAAGAGAGCTTTCGGATCAAGAAAAGAAGGCTTATCTGGCTGGATTGATAGAGACGATTTCAGTTAAATACATCAAGGCTAAAAACGAACACGAGCTAACAATTCAATTTAATCTACCGATTGTTAAGGACTCGGTAAAATGGAATGACCCTGAAAATAGGCGAAAAGGTTACAAGGTGATTAAAGGTAAAAGAACGACTACGCTTCAGGTCAAAAAAAAAGATCCACGCTGGACAAAGGTGACCCCCGAACGGAACAACTCCGTTACGGTGGAGTAAACATCACTCTAGAAGTTATTTTGGCCTTACACAGAAGAAGAGATTTTTTTTAGTAGTAAGGTACTTGAGAACTAAAACTGGTTTTATTTGTATATAAAAGAGTTTCGTGAAGTCTGTATTGTTCAATATTTAGACAATTTGACAATCACGAAATTGTGGAACTGTAACATCCTCCATCTATACGTAAATCAACTTTTTAATCTCCAAAAATAAACTAAAAACCGTGAAATAAACGGTCTATGGCAGTAATAATCAGATTTTGTTGGTCTTTTAATGAACAAACTTCATTTTTTAAAATAGAGCATGGAACTGCTGCCATACTTGGAGTTTCTAAGACAAATTTAGAGCCGTTAATAGTAAATTGGGGTAGCAAATCTTGAGGAAGCTTTACTTTTTTGTATTGTTTAGCATCCCTTAAAGGGATCACAACCCTAGTGGAAAGACCATCTAACAAATCAGTTTGAACATCGACAAGATAAGGGGTGGATATGTTTTTGTCAGAAGAGTTATCGTAGACTGTAAATCGTGCCATTAAAAACTTCTCCACTGCTCAAGGGGGAGTCCCTCTAACTCTATGATTTTATTGTAGGAAGAGAAGAAATCAGAGTGTTCAAGCTTCCATAGCCTTTCTTTTTCAGACTTAATATAAGCCTCTAAAAATGAATTACAGACTTGTGAAATATTAATGCCTAGAAGCTTAGCTTCTTCCAAAACTAGAGAGTCCAAAGAAAGATTAACTGCTTTTTTGGGCATTTGATTGGTTAAATTCAAAGGGATAATATTGATCATTCATGAATTATACTTATAGTTTATGCGCATGTAAAATATGCATAAATCTTGCGTAAAGTTAGGGGTTTAATTATTAAAATAAACTCTTAATTTTTTTAATTTAGGCGTTAAGTTGTCGAGCTACAGGGCGCGAAACTTCATTTCTGGAAAGCCGACTTTCTAAATACTCACGCATTTCATGCCAAGGAATTGTTTTTCCAGTTGCAACAATGCCACCATAACGCTCTTCTGCCACCAAATCAAAATTTACCTGAAGATTATCTAATTCAGTTTTTTCTAAAATTGCTTCAAGAATGAAATTGTGAGTAGAAGTGCCGGAGCGTTCTGCTGCTGCAACGACGGGGGCTTTAAGTTCTTCGGGTATTCGTATGGTTGTTGTTGGCATAGTTCTATTTAATTAGTAAAGTATTGATTCAAAGTATCACAAAAGTGATACATCAATCAATTAAAGACTATAGACAATTAGATAAATGATAGGCCAAGTTTACAAATATGATTAAGCTAAATAAATTATGACTACAAATACAAACTCGGCAAACCACCAAGTTTCCCCTCAACTCATCAAAGCTTACCGTCAGGCCTCTTATGTCGTGTTTGAAAAAGATACAGAGATTGTCCTTAAAGTTGGCAAAGTAAGCCCAGAGTTGGTGTCGATCATGAAGAATAATCATGTCAACTGCGCTGCATTTTTAACTGCTTACAACCCACATAGTCAGCAAGTTGTATTAACAGTTAATGAACAATCTCAAGCAAAATTAATCGGAGAATTGCAAACATTGAATATCAATTATTTACTAGGTGAAGGTCGCGATGATTCAGGAAAATGGCGGGCTGAGTCTAGTGTGCTTGCCTTGGGCATTAACTTACAGAATGCAGAAATCTTGGCCGGTCAATTTAAACAGAATGCTTTTGTTTGGATCAATAATACAGATGGATTAGTAAATTTAAGACTTTGCTATCCAATTGCCATCCCTACTCCTGAAGAAATAAATCAATGGATATCAGAATTGCCTCAAGGCTTGCAGGATTTTGCAAGGCAGAAACCATACTCAGAGTTGGCTTGGATCATGAGCGCCCCAGTGCAAGAAATCCACCACTGGCTCAATAACGAATCCTGGGACCTCAATACTCCTTGGCCACTAGCAAGACCTGATGGGTCTGCAATGGGTGTTGGAACTGAGCTAGATCGTGTATTTCGTCTGATTCATGCAGGAGTTCGGCGATTTAACTGACGGACAAAAAATTAGGGCAATTTAAGGTCTTGTAATACTTTTGAAATGCGATTCGAATTATGATGAGAATTGTTTTTTTAAAATGCTTTCCTAAGTGTCAAGCAACATAAAACAGATAAAAACCACTTTATTCAAAATTTAATAATGAAAGACGGCTGCAAATGAAGACATACAACATACTTTTCTTGTGTACTCACAATGCCGGAAGATCTATTATTGCCGAGGCATTAGCTTCCACGCAGGCAAAAGGAAAATTCATTGGTTATTCTGCAGGTTCAGCGCCAGGAACCGAAGTAAGTCCTTACGCAATCGAGATTGCTCAAGAACATGGCTATGATTTATCAAAATTACGCAGTAAAAGCTGGGATGAATACGCCTTACCAGATGCACCGCACATGGATTTTATTATTACCGTTTGCGATAATGCAGCCGGTGAAGAATGTCCTTATTGGCCAGGTAACCCAGCAGTAGCACATTGGGGATTTCCTGACCCATCTTTAGTGGTAGGCTCAGAAGAAAAAAAACGCCAAGCCTATAAAGATGTAATGGTAGGTCTAAAAAAGAGGATTGATATTTTGGCCGATTTACCAGAAGAGTCACTTGATTCACTAAACATTAAAGCAATTCATAATCAAGTTTAAGCAATGATATTAGGAGGGATTACTAGAAAGTTGAAGTAGTTCCTCTGTATTCAACCAGCGCCACTCCCCTTCAGGAAGATCATTAGGAAGTGTATATTCACCGATTTGAAAACGGTGTAATTGCGCCACATGATTACCAACGGCAGCAATCATTCTTTTAACTTGATGATAACGACCTTCGACAATCGTCATGTTGATTTGAAAATCACTGATTTGTTCACAAGCTACTGCATTACAAGGGCTTGGATCATCATCGAGAACCACTCCAGTTAATAAATGTTCAATTTGTGCAGACTTAAGCTGTTCAGAAGTTGTAATTTGATAAACCTTCCCAATATTTTTCTTAGGAGAGGTCATTTTATGAATAAATTGACCATCATCGGAGATCAGTAAAAGCCCAGTAGTATCTTGATCTAAGCGACCAACACATTGCACACCTCTTTCAACAAAAGGGGCAGGTAAAAGACCGTATACACTGGGATGATGTTTGGTTTTATGAGAACACTCATAGCCGGTAGGCTTATTAAAAACAATATAGGCTTTTTCATGAAACTCCCAATCTAGACCATCGATTGTAAGTTTGAGGTCAATTGGACTGAACAATTCTTGAGGATCTTCAATTAGTACATCATTTACTTTCACTAAATCAGCTAATACTAGGTTATTACAATGCCGACGTGTGCCAAAGCCTTGACTGAACAAAATCTTATCTAAAGGAAGCTTATTGATAGAAGTAGCCATTTGAAATTGTGTATAAAAAAGATATTGTAAGTCACTGACTACTCCCCATAACTAAATCAAGGGGCTTTACGCTGCTTTTGGTAAGCTTGTACGAAATTAAAAATAGAGGAATCAGGTTAAATACCGTAAGTAATTACACAAAAACTAGTCTAAATAAAAAACCTAACAAAAGGATTGAAAAATGAAACATCTTATTTACAAGCTATTACAAATTACTGCGATTACTTTCTCTATCAGTGGCACGACTTTCGCAGCACTCCCTGATCCATTAGATCCTCGGGAAGTTGCAAATATGCCCTTTGAACAAAGACAAGCGCGAGCAAAAGAGATACATGAGTTAATGAAACAAGCAACTCCGGAAGAGCGCAAAGAGTTTCATCAAAAACTACGTTTAAAAATGCAGGCGCTATCTCCGGAAGAAAGAAAAGCAATGCATGAAAAAATGAGAGAAGATTGGAAAACTTTAACACCTGAACAAAGGGAACAAGTAAAAAAACAGCGACATGCTTACTTAAGATCACTTACACCAGAACAAAGGGAAGAGATGAAAAAAGAAAGACATAGGCTCCTCGAAAAATTTCCACCAAAAGAACGGGAAGGCTGGAATAACGAATTAACAAAATAATTAAATGAGTCTTTATTTGAAAAAAAGAAGATGGGAAAACGATAAAGAATTACTTGCCACTGCTGTAGGTGGTAATTCTTTAGCAACAACTGAGCTATTGCAGATGCTGAGTAATGATGCAATTGCCCTCGCCTGGCGCCTTATGGGAACAATGTCAGACGCAGAAGATGTAGTGCAAGAGTCATACTTAAAACTATGGAAGAATTATCTACACTTTCAGGGGGAAGCAAAACTTAAAACGTATTTTTATACAATTGTACAAAGACAGTGTTTTGATCAGCTCAAAAAGAATCACAAACAATGGAGTCAAGTTGATATTGATTTGGACACAATCGTTTCAGAGGTATCACTGATAGATTCAAAGATAGAAGAAACCAATAAAATGAAATCTGCAATCCACATTTTGCCCCCAAAGCAAAGGATTGCTATTGTGATGTGGGCTTATTATGACAATACATCTGAAGAAATTGCGACAAAATTAGAGATGAATAAGAACGCAGTAGATCAATTGTTGTTTAGGGCGAAGGCAAATTTAAAAAAATATTTCGAGAGTGAACAAAATGAAAGATGAACAATTAAAGCTAATACTTTTAAATGAGCCGTCACCGAAAATAAGTAAAAAATTTTCTGACCATCTACAAAGTCGGTTAGAGATGTTGCAAGCGGATGTTCCCCAATTAAACTCTTCGAAAAGTATGGCGATATCTTTGAAAAAGAAT
>Ga0164297_10002706_pt1 | contig 17263 bp, 17 predicted proteins | sample GEODES058metaG_FD_113539 | JGI IMG/M metagenome (GOLD analysis project Ga0164297, IMG submission 113539) | Dystrophic lake water microbial communities from Trout Bog Lake, Wisconsin, USA - GEODES058 metaG | ecosystem: Environmental > Aquatic > Freshwater > Lake | place: USA: Trout Bog Lake...
AAAAAGAATTTACTTAATTATTGCAGCGAGTTTTTTAGTTATAGTACAAGGGTTTTCTCAGGAAAAAAAGACAATAACTGGTATTGTACAAGACAATAAAGGCAAGGGGCTTGTGGCAGTTTCGGTTGCTTTACTAAAAGCTAAAGACAGTAGCCTCGTAAAGGTTGGCGTGTCGGAAAAAGATGGTAGCTTCGAGATAGCTACAACAGCTACTGGTAGTTTCTTATTAAGCTACAATGCCCTTGGTTTTGAAAAGAAATATTCGAAAGTATTTAACCTGACAGGTGACAATGACTTTGCCACTTCCAAGGTTTCTTTGGTTGCTGTCTCGAATAAATTAGAGGATGTAACCGTTACGAGTACTAAGAAACCGATGATAGAAGTGAAGGCCGACAAGATGGTTTTTAATGTAGAAAATAGTATCAACGCAACTGGTAGCGATGCCTTAGAACTGTTGCAAAAAAGCCCTGGAGTGCAGGTTGACAACAATGACAACATCAGCATGAAGGGCAAAAACGGCGTAAAAGTTTATGTTGATGGCAAAATGCTAGAGCTTGACACCAAAGACCTTGCGGCATATTTACGCAGCATTAATAGTAACGATATTGAGGCTATAGAAATGATTAGTAACCCAAGTGCCAAATATGATGCGAGCGGCAATGCGGGCATTATTAATATCCGCTTGAAGAAGAATAAGAAATTTGGGACCAATGGAAGCACCACACTTGGTTTTGTGGAAGGCGTAACACCAAAAGGAAATGGTTCGGTGAACCTTAATTATCGCGATAAAAAGGTTAACCTGTTTAGCAATGTGAGCGGTAACATTGGCGACCATCAGAATACGCTTAACCTTTACAGAACACAAAAAGATACCATTTACGACCAGCACAGTACCAACACAAACACCGATAAAGGGGTAAATGTGAAAGCTGGTGCCGACTATTTTATTAACAATAAAAATACTTTGGGCGTAATGGGGCGTTATAGTTATGATAAATCAAGCTTTGGCAGCAGCGGCAATACGCTCATTTACTCAGGGGTGGCAGTAGCAGATAGCTTTGTGAAGAAATTGGTGGCCTCGAATAATGTGCCGGGGCATAGGATAAATACAGATGCAAACTTAAACTACAGATATGCTGATACTAGCGGCACCGAAATAAATGCTGATGCGGATTACGGTTCGTTTAGGGGAACGGGGGCAAGCATTCAACCCAACTATTATTTTGGTGCCAACAACGCCCTGTTGAGCGAAGCCATTTATGGAAACAATACACCTACAAATATTGACATATACACAGCCAAAGTTGATGTAGAACAGAATTTATATAAAGGAAAGTTGGGGTATGGAGCAAAATATTCCGACGTACAAACAGCTAACACGTTCGATTTTTTTGATAGCGTAAACCTTGTTACAAAGGTTGGAACCAAAGATTTGAGCAAGAGCAATAGCTTTACGTACAAAGAAAAAGTTTTGGCAGGTTATGTAAACTATCAGCGTCAGTTGAATGCTAAATGGAGTATTCAAACTGGTCTTCGATTAGAAAGAACACAAAGTGATGGTTCATTGGTAAGGGCAGATGGCGTTGTTCAACCTGATGCAAATGTTGATACTACCTATCTTAATCTTTTTCCAAGTGGGGCAATCACTTGGAACATTAATAAAAAGAATTCTTTGAATTTGACTTATAGCCGCAGAATAGATAGGCCTTCTTATCAGGATTTGAATCCATTTGAAAATAAATTGGACGAGTTGACTTACGAAAAAGGCAATGCATTCCTGAAACCTCAATACACTGACAATGTTGAGCTTACACATACACTTTTTAGTATGATAAATACTACGGTTGGCTACAGCTACGTAACCAATTATGCAACACAAGTAACCGATACCATCAGGAATGCTACTTATGTTCAGCAACAAAACTTGGCAACACAACAAATACTTAGTTTCAATATTGGCTCTCCGTTGCCAATTAAAAAATGGTGGAATGGTTATGCCAATATTTGGTACAACTATCAAATATTTGATGGGAAGATAACAGACAAGAAAGTGCATACAGAGTTGCCGATGTATGGAGCCTACCTTCAAAATACATACAATTTGGGCAAAGACTACTCAGCTGAATTGAGTGGCTGGTATAATGGTCCTAGTATTTGGGGGGCAACTTGGAAAACTAAACCACAAGGAGGAATGGATTTGGGCGTGCAAAAGCAATTTTGGGATAAAAAGGCTTCAATTAAAATGAGTGTGACAGATATTTTTCTTACTGAGCCTTGGAAAGCAACTAGCGACTTTGGGGGCTTGAAGATTAATGCGGGTGGTGCTTGGGAAAGTAGAACCTTTAGACTTAATTTTACTTACAGGTTTGGGAATAGTCAAGTGAAAGCAGCCCGCCAAAGAGAAACTGGTTTGGAAAGCGAAAGCAAGCGTATAAAGGGCGGGGAGTAAGCGAAATATGAATCATAAATATGAGTTATGAGTAACTCTGTAAATATATTTTCCATGAAATACTAGGTTTTTGATAAGTCCCTTGGCAACGAAATTTGTTGTCAGGGGATTTTTTTGCTGAAATTGGATACATTTGTTTGCCATTAAGGCAAATAAATTGATTATGCAAGTAAATAAATATATAGATCACACAATTCTAAAGCCCACAACCCTAATAAGCAACATAGAAAAGCTTTGTGCTGAGGCAAAGGAATATGAGTTTGCGGCAGTTTGTGTGCCACCAAACTTTATCAAGAAAGCGAAGGCATTTACAAAGGATTCTCCCGTTAAAGTTGCTACAGTTATTGGGTTTCCTTTTGGTTATAGTGCCGTGGAAGCAAAGCTTGCAGAGATTTTATTGGCAATAGTGGATGGTGCTGACGAGCTGGATATTGTTATTAATATTTCGGCCATTAAAAACAATGATTGGGAGTATTTGGCCAATGAAATAAACCACTTACTTCCAGTTATAAAACAAAATAACAGGGTAGTAAAAATTATCATTGAAAGCGGCATCCTTACTGATGATGAAATAATAAAGTGTTGCACCTTGTACGGTGCTGCCGGAATAGATTACCTAAAAACATCTACAGGTTATGCAGAGAAGGGGGCTTCTGTGCATGCTGTCGAACTCTTTAGAAAACATCTTCCCGCCAATGTTCAGATAAAAGCTTCTGGCGGTATCAGGGATTATGCGTTTGCCAAAGAATTGATTGATGCAGGGGCTACTCGGCTTGGATGTTCTGCTGGCGTAGCCATTGTAAAAGGTGCTTTACCTGAGGATAGCAGCGGATATTGATAGATATGACTATTCTTCATCCTATTTGTTATTCACTTTTGGTCGGTTATTAAACACATCTCAAAACAATTTACTTTTATTGCAAACTTGTTAATTATGAAAAAGGCAGTCTTTATTCTCTTGATTCTGTTTGTTTCCAAACTTTTTGCACAGGAGTTTCCTATTGCTAGGAAGGTTAAATATCCCGTTGAGTATAATGCCAAAATTGATGAGGTTTATACCACTGTTGATGACTGGAAAGGACGAGAAGATATTTATTACAACCCTTTGGCCCTCAAACCTACGCCAATAGTTTTCAATATTCACGGAGGTGGTTGGAATCATGGTAGCAAAGAAAGTCAAGCTGGGTTTGGAGGGTTCTTTAGCCTTGGTTATGCCGTAGCAAATGTGGAATATCGCTTAAGTGACGTGGCAACTGCACCCGCTGCAATAGAAGATGTGCGTTCGGCAATATTATATGTGGTGAAACATGCCAAAGAATTGAATATAAACCCCAATCAAATAGTGGTAATGGGTTCGAGTGCTGGTGCACACCTTGCTTTGATGGCGGGATTGCTGCAAAACGACCATCGGTTTGACGCTAACTACAAAAATGTGGATGGTTTTACGATAGCGGCTATTATTGACCAATATGGACCAACTGATTTGACTGTTCCTGGTGTAGAAAATAACCAGTCGGCAGCGGCATGGTTGGGCAATTATTTGGGAAATAAGGAATTGATGGCATCTGTTTCACCCATTTATTACGTTAAAAAAACTAGTCCGCCTATATTTATTGTTCATGGCGATGCCGATCCTACGGTGCCTTATCAACAGTCTGTTGATTTGCATAATAAACTGGAAGAGTTGGGTGTAAAGTCTAAATTCATTACTGTTCCGGGAGGAAAGCATGGTGGATTTGGTGACAAACAGAAAGAAATATTAGAAGCGGGGCGCGAATTCTTAGGAGAAATAATCAAATAACCAATGATTAAATGATTTGAATGAAAGAAATGATTGATTTAGTTATTTTAAAAGATTTTAGCCTTTCGTCTTTCACGAACCAATTTGCTTTGAGTATTAGACTTTGAACAAAAAATCTGAAGCTTGGGTTGAAGGCCTTTTATCATTGCCCAATCAATAAAATATTCCCTCTTTAATCTATATTTGTAGGAGAGGCAATTTTAATTCAATCATAATAATTATCATGAACAAAAAAGTAAACTCTTATTGGAGTGCAACCCTTGAAGTCGCCTTTATTGTTTTTCTGTTTTATTCCAATCTGTTGATGGGGGAATACAATCATTCGGGGCAAGGTGATGTAAAAGGATTAGTGTGGGCATTGAAGGATATATTCACCCTTTATAATTTTATTATTGCCATTATATCTGCAACTGTTGGGCATTTTTTCTTTGATTATTTGCGAAAGAATCCAATTAGAAGGAAATGAATTTGCAGACTCTCCACATAGGCACAATAGGCACATAGCACCAAAAAGGTTTTCATAAGAAAACAAAGAATTCTATGTGTACTTTAAGTGAAACGTTCTTCCTTTCTTTTTGTGCCTATGGGGTAAATTATCCTTTCCTATTAAACCAATTATCCATCTCTCTATCTTTACTTTATGAAAAATAAACTGCTTTTAGGGTTGATTGCTTTACTTACGTTCTGCTGCCACGTTCAGGCCCAGCACCTCAAATTGTTGGTATGTTCTAAGACAAATGGATACAGGCACAAGAGTATCCCTGCGGCAAAGGAGGCATTGACCACCCTTGCCAAAGACAATGATTGGGAACTCACCTTTACCGAAGACTCCCTTTCTTTTAGTGATTATAAATACTTAAAACATTTTGATGCAGTAATCTTTGTGATGACTACGGGTAAGATATTTGATTCAATTCAAGAGAAATCTTTTGAGAAATACATAGAAAAAGGTGGTGGTTTGGTGACGCTGCATACCGGAACGGACTGTGAACAGCATTGGGATTGGTACATGAAAACGATTGGGGCGAAGTTTAAAGCGCATCCAAAACAGCAGCAAGCCCGGTTTGTGGTGGTGGATAGTACCCATCCTGCTACTAGGCTGTTGCCCAAAGAATGGGTAGCCCTCGATGAGTTATACAACTTTGCTGAGCCTGTTTCTGCCGATGAACATTCATTGATAGAAGTAGATGAAACCTCTTACACTGGCGGCACCATGAATGGGAAGCACCCATTGGTGTGGTGCAGACAGGTAAAAAAGGGAAGAATCTTTCAATCTGCAATGGGACATACAGATGATTTCTATAAAGACCCAAAGATGTTGCAGTTTATCAAGGGGGCGATATTGTGGGTGGCTAAAAAGGCGTAAATAGGTTAGGAGTTCAATTAATGGCATCGAAAGTTCAATTAATGGTATCGGAAGTATAATTAATGGCATCGAAAGTATAATTAATGGCATCGAAAGTATAATTATTGGCATCGGAAGTTCAATTAATGGCATCGAAAGTATAATTAATGGTATCGAAAGTATAATTAATGGCATCGAAAGTATAATTAATGGCATCGAAAGTTAAAAAAATGACATCGGAAGTTCAAACAATGGTATCGAAAGTTCAAACAATGGCATCGGAAGTTCAAACAATGGCATCGAACTCTAAATCACAGACTGCTTGACTTTTGATAATTAATGAGGTATCATACAAGTTGGTTTGCCTATTTTTGAGATTGATAAAATACTTTTATCATCAAATTAATAATTACTGAATGAAAAAAAACTTCCTATTATTTCTTTTGCTTCTCTCATTCAAATTGAATGCTCAATCAAAGGATACTATCTTTTTAAAAAGGACAATAATGTACACTCCCTTCTTAGATTACGATGCTATTTTTATTGATAGTTCATTGAAAGAAAAGAAGATAATCACTGATTTCAGATTCGGCGATTTCGACTCTGCCTCCTATTTTGACGGGTTAATAGGATTGAGACCATTAATAAAACATAAATTACCAATTAACTTCCCTTCAAAATGGATTAGATTATATTCATACAAAGGAACTTATTATCTCTACCATCCATCCGAAATGGGGTTGAATTATAAGTTTGAAATCACGGATAGCACAACAAAAGATTTTGTTATGGAAGGTCCCTTACCTAGCCGTATTAATAAGATTTCATTGATAACACCTAGCCACATTGTAATTGATAGATCAAATCCTTGGAAGGGTAGAATGGTTGAAATCAATATTATAAACAAAGAAAAAGGGATAGCTGTTTTCAAATTTAGACCAACTAAATACAGTTTGGGCTTTGATCGAGTCTTAATGGTTGATGTAACTAAGGCTAATTTATTCCCATTAATTAATAACTACAGTCCATATAATAAACAGTTTGAAGAGTTTGAATTTGACAAAATAGATTTTGATAAATTACTTAAATGAAAACAAGGGAGTAATATTTTCTAATGGCAAGAAATCACTTTCCCTGCTTCGTTGCCTAAGTAAGGACTTATAAAGGGGATGCCTAAATTCAAGCCACGGAGTATCAACAACACACCCATACAACCAATGAACACAGGCACTAATCGGCGGGCTTTGGTACGGAAAGAAACGGTGAGATAGCCCGCACCTAGAAAATGAACGGAAAGCATTAATGGTAAAGTGCCCAAGCCAAACAGCCCCATAAACAAGATACTGCCCGTGATGTACGCACTACTCAATGCACCCGCCAAAGCAAAATAAACCATTCCGCAAGGGAGCAAACCATTGGTCATACCCAACAGAAACGAACTGAATGAAGAGTGTTGCCCCCATAGTTTGCGCATAATCTCTTGCAACCCATCCGTAAGATATTGGATGAAAGGGGGCGTATAACTATTACGGAAAAGCCGTTGGTATATTACCACAAAAAGAATGATACTACCTAGCACCAATGATGCTTTCTCTTGGAATCCTGCAATGAAAATATGCCTTCCCAATACGCCGAAAATCAATCCTAGTAAAGTATAAGTAATGATGCGCCCGGTGTGGTACAAAACAATGGCGAACCTTTTTGCAATAGGGGAGAGGTGCTGCACCGGCACTGCCATAGCCAATGGCCCGCACATTCCCACGCAGTGGAAACTACTGATTAAGCCAAGAAGGAAAGCAGGGAGAAGCATAGTGAACAGTTATCAGTAAACAGTAAACAGTGAGTAGTAAACCATTGTCTTTTACTGTTTACTGATAACTGTTTACTGTACACTGTTTAAAGAATCGTTAGGGGGCGTTCTGTGTAAAAGTGTGTACTGCCGTCTTTCCAATCGATTTTGACTGTGTAGTTTCCCTTGCGGAATTTCTTTATGTCAATGGCTTGTTTGCCATCGGTATCTGTGGCAAGGTCAACGTGCCTGTCGTTTTCCATGTTGGATGGGCAGTAGAACAATACAGTCCCTTTTACAAGATGGTTCTTCATCTCGGCGGGCAATTCAATCACAATATCTGAAGGATTCTCCTTTACAGAAGTCTTTCCAAATAAGGCATTGGCATTTTTTGTGCCGTCAATCACATCCTGATAAGCAATTTCATCTTTGTAATATTCATCGCTTACCAAATCTACTGGCACGCTGAAACAGCGATAAACCATGTAGGACATCAATCCTGCAAATACTGCAAATACGAGTAATAATTTGTTTCCGAAGTTCATAATTTTTCATTTTAAAAGTGAACAGTAAGCAGTGAACAGTGTACAGTAAACAGTTAACAGTGAGCAGTAAAAAAAAATCATTGGTTATGCTTTTACTGTTTACTGTTTACTGCTAACTGCTCACTGAAGTATTGGGCCAAGGAAATTAGTGCTGATAACATCAATCCTATTTTCCCCTTGATACAACCCTATTTTTATTTTTGTTTTACGGTTGTGGAGCATCTCTTTGGGCAATACCACAAAGAAATTACCAGAACTCTCATCTTCTTTCTTCACATCTATTGTTGTTCCGCCGATGATGTCAATCTTGCCATTTTGGTTCTCCATCCGCAAACTCAGCGGTATCCCCTTGATTGTTTTATTGGCAATCTTGATGTTGTATAGGTTAGATATACTATCATTTCCTCGCTCCTGAAACAACATTCCTGGTGTGCGCATAATGGTTGCATCCACATCTTTTTGATTCATCAACAACGTAATAAGTATGATGAGAAGCGTACTTAACAACCCAGTGTACAGTTTCATTCGGGTGGTGTAATGTAGCGGTTCCCTGTTGGTAATGTTGTTTTCAGAAACATATCTTATCAACCCTAAAGGCCTGTGCGTTTTTTCCATCATAAAGTCGCACGCATCTATACAGGCAGTGCAACCCACACATTCCATTTGTGTACCGTTGCGTATGTCAATGCCCGTTGGGCAAACCTTCACACATTGAAAACAATCTATGCAATCGCCCAAAGCTGCGTGTTCTTGCTTAGTGAACTTACCCCTTGGTTCGCCACGGTTATAATCGTAGGCAACAATCATTGAGTTCTTATCCAACAATACACTTTGCAACCTTCCATAAGGACAAACGACGGTACAAACCTGCTCCCTGAAGAAGGCATACACGCCATAGAACACGCTTGAAAAGATGACTATGGAAGTGAATCCTCCAACGTGATCACTGATTGGCTCTACCATTATCTTCCATAATTCCTTTACCCCGATAATGTAGGAGAGGAAGAAATTGGCGATAACAAATGCTAAAAGGAAAAAAACAACATGCTTTAATCCGACTTTAAAAATCTTTTCGGTTGTCCATGGTGATTCTTTTAATACTTTTTGTTGTGCTGCATCGCCCAATATCAAGAACTCTACTTTACGGAAAAGCATCTCCATAAAGACAGTCTGCGGGCAAACCCATCCACAGAATAACCTGCCAAAAGCCGCAGTAAATAGAATGATGAATACAACGAAAGTAATCATGGTCAGTCCGAAGATAAAAAAATCTTGCGGCCAGAATATCTTACCAAAAATGATGAACTTGGCATTGGGGATGTTAAACAGGAACAGCGGCTGCCCATTGTATTCGATGAAAGGCAATCCAAAGAAAATCAGGAAAAAGACCCAACTTACATACGTTCTATAATTATAAAAACGTCCTTTGGGCTTCTGGGCAAATACCCATTTGCGCTTGCCACTTTTATCAACAGTAGCCAAGCTGTTGCGAAACGATTCTGTTTCTAATACTCCGCTATAATTGATGTGTGCACTCATTTTTGTTGCTTATTATATTTATTCAGCCTAAAATCTTCTTCTTTTTAATCTCTCAAAACTCTCAATCCGCTTTAGAAAATTCGCAATAATGGGTAACTTATTGGCAATAACCTATAGCAGATTTGTAATAAGCTATAGCAGATTTACAATAATGGGTAACTTATTGGCAATAACCTATAGCAGATTTATAATAAGCTATAGCAGATTTACAATAATGGATATCTTATTGGCAATAACCTATAGCAGATTTGTAATCTTCTTTAGACTAAAACACACATAAACCCTCATTCGAAAGAACTTGTTTTGTATGATTGTCGCTTTATTTCGTGGTACTACTATCTTTCTTCATAGAATCTGCTGGTGCTTTGCCACCTTCCTCAACATACAAAGTACCTTGAGGTGCTTTTGGATTTGGAGGATTGGTGCCGTGCAAAGATTTTACATAGCTAGCCAATGCCGCAATCTGAACGGGAGAGAAATCATCTTTCCAGCTCTTCATACCTTTATCGGGCCAACCGTACTTGATGGTTTTGAACACATCCTTGATGCTACCACCGTGTAGCCAATAGTCATCAGTCAAATTTGGTCCAACACTTCCAGCGCCAGTAGGTAAGTGGCATGCGGCACAAATAGTGGTGAATGTTTTCTTAGCTTCATCGAGTTGTGCTTGATCAGTAACCAATTTCACTGTATTTTCATCAACATTGGCAGCGGCATGTTCTAGATATGCAGCCTTTTCAACCTCAGCTTTTGCCACTGAAATTTCATATTCTTGCTTGCTTAGAGGCGCTGAATGACTTACATGGTATCTGTATAAATAAATAGCAGCGAACAATATGCAACAATAAAAACCATAAATCCACCAAGGGGGAAGACGGTTATCCAACTCCCTGATGCCATCATAATCGTGACCAAGGTCGATATCTGCTTCTTGCTGAATAGGTTTGAATTGGTTGAATTTGTCCCACCAACTATATTCTTTTTGTAATCCCAAGCCAGTAAACTTTTTTGCTGTCTCTGTTTCAGAAGCAATTGCCCTCTTTTCACTCGCTAAAAATGCTTTCAGCATCAAAATCAAGGCAGCTAAAATGAGTACTTCAAGCACAACCACACTACCCAACAAGTAATAAGCTGTTTCTGAAACACCAGCAAGACCAGCACTAAAGGCTTTGTCGGCAACAGCAGTCGTGGAATCGGAAACTGCTTTTTCTTGGGAAAACAAATTAGTAGAAACGAAAATCAAAAGGATTGTAAAAAAAGTAGTGACCCCAGAAAGAGTATTCTTTTTTTCTTCATCTTTTTCCTTCTTTAATTTTAAAAGAGCGGCACTAATAACCAATTTGCCCAATACGCCGATGATGATAGCCAAAAGGACAATGACTACTGCCAACAACAAAACAAATGGGTTGGATAATGAAGATGGGGGTTTAGGGCCATCTGCAAAAGAACTGACCGTTCCTAAGATTATCATAGCCAGTGGCAGCACTATTTTTTTAAATAAATTGCTCATATTGATAGTATTAATAGTTGATTAATGTGTTAGAGGTTAAGCGGGATTTGTTTTATTTCTTCAATCATATTCTTATCGGCTTTCAAAGCCCAAAAAAGCATACCGATAAAGAACGAACCGAAGATTACAAACGCAGCAATGCCATAAATACTGACGCTGCTAATTTTTTCGAGATAATGTATGAACTTCATTTTAATTATAATTTACAGTTGTTAATTCAATCGGCTTTTGTAGCAACTTATCCAAAGGGATAAGTTGCAAACATCAGCCTTTAGGCTCTGGGGTTGAACTTTTTAGTTACCCGGAACTGCCGCATCACCATTTACTGAAGTCTCTTGTTTAGGCGCAGCTTTGATGTCTTTGCCTAGTCTTTGCAAGTATGCAATCAGCGCCACAATTTCTTTCTGAGGTTTGATGTCCAGCTTGTCACCTTTCAATCTATCCGTAATTTCATTTGCTTGTTTTTGCAAATCAGCATTGCATTTGTCTTCATATCCATCAGGATAAGGGACACCCAATTTGCGCATTGCCCAAATCATTTTTGGTGTGTTGAATGCATTGATATCATCTTCGTACAACCAAGGATAGGAAGGCATTATAGAACCGGGCGACATAGATTGAGGGTCTTGCATGTGATTAAAATGCCAGCTATCTGGATATTTCCCACCAACCCTAGCTAAATCCGGACCTGTTCTTTTTGAACCCCATTGGAAAGGATGATCGTATATAAACTCACCTGCTTTAGAGTATTCGCCATAACGGGCAACCTCATCACGGAAAGGCCTAATCATTTGTGAGTGGCACAAGTAGCAACCTTCACGGATATAAATATCACGACCTTGCAATTCAAGCGGCGTATAAGGTTTTACACTGCTGATGGTAGGGATATTTGATTTGATAAGGAAAGTTGGGATGATTTCAATTGCACCACCAATAGCTACTGCAATCAAGCTGAACACCAACATTTGCATTGGTCTTCTTTCAATCCATCTGTGCCAGTATTGATTACCGTGTGTCTTAATTTCTTTAGGGAAAGGAGCAGCTTCGGCAGCTTCATCAGCAACAAATGTTCCTTGTCCAATTGTTTTAATCAAGTTATAAGTCATTACAACCACACCAGAAATATAGATAGCTCCACCAATACTTCTTGCGATGTACATTGGGAGAATGTGCGTAACGGTTTCCAAGAATTGGAATTTCAATTGTCCTTCTGGAGTGAAGGTCTTCCACATCATCGCTTGTGTAAACCCAGCCCAATACAATGGAATCGCATATAATACTATACCGATTGTGCCTAACCAAAAGTGCGTATTTGCCAATTTCTTAGAATACAAAGGCGTATTCCACAACTTAGGAATCAAGAAATATAATACACCGAAAGTCATAAAACCATTCCAACCCAATGCACCAATGTGTACGTGGGCAATTGTCCAGTCAGTAAAGTGAGAGATAGCGTTTACATTCTTCAAGCTCAACATTGGGCCTTCGAAAGTTGCCATACCATAGCATGTAACAGCTACCACCAAGAACTTCAATACTGGTTCTTCACGCACTTTGTCCCAAGCACCACGCAGTGTAAACAAACCATTCAGCATACCACCCCAACTTGGTGCAATCAACATGATGGAGAAAACTGTACCGAGAGATTGTGCCCAATCAGGCAAAGCAGTGTACAACAAGTGGTGAGGGCCAGCCCAGATGTATATAAATATCAACGCCCAGAAGTGAATGATAGACAACCTGTAAGAATAAACAGGGCGGTTGGCAGCCTTTGGAAGGAAGTAATACATCAAACCTAAGTACGGTGTGGTAAGGAAGAACGCCACAGCATTGTGACCGTACCACCATTCTACAAGCGCATCTTGCACACCTGCATAAAGACTATAACTCTTAAGGAAAGAAATAGGCAACTCCATTGAGTTTACAATGTGCAACATTGCAACCGTAACCCATGTAGCGATGTAAAACCAGATGGCTACGTAAATATGACTTTCCCTACGTTTGAGGATTGTACCAAACATGTTAACACCAAACAGTACCCAAATAAGTGCAATGGCAATGTCAATTGGCCATTCCAATTCGGCATATTCTTTACCAGAAGTACACCCAGCCCACAAAGTGAGGGCTGCTGCAACAATAATCAGTTGCCATCCCCAAAAGTGAATCTTACTAAGGGTATCATTGAACATCCTTGTTTTACACAAGCGTTGCAACGAATAATAGACACCCATAAAAATACCGTTGCCCACAAAAGCAAAAATGACGGCATTGGTATGCACCGGCCTCATCCTACCAAAAGTGGTGGGCGCAAAACCCATACTCAATGGAGGATAATACATTTCAATCGCAATCCAAAGTCCCGCTAGCATACCTACTAGCCCCCAAACCAATACGGCATAAGCAAACCACTTTACCGTTTTGTTGTCGTAATAAAATTTCTCTACCTGCATATAGTCTGTGTTTTTGTTATGAAAAAAGGTTGTTTGTATTATTAATCGTTAGTTAATTTCTCATCTGTAGTGGGTGTTGTAGGTTTATCGTCGAAGAGAATACGGTATGGGGGTGAATAGTTGTCTTCGAACTGTTTGTTTTTCACACCCCACAAAAAGGCAAGCAGGAACACAACAGCAACACCTATGCTTGCAATGAGTAAAATAATTAGTACGCCCATAATTTTCCAATTGTAGAGCAAAAGTATTTTCAGCCACCTCCACCGATAGTGACATACATTAGTTTAAAAACTGATTATTCTCATATTTTGGGAAGAGGATTTTTCAGTGGCTGATTTTGGGGGAATATTAAAGTTACAGAGGGTTGTATTGTAACAATGGCTTTTTTATATGAGAGGTACTGTGTTTTTATAAAACAAAAAGTGCAGCCACCACCCGTAGGTAGTAACTGCAATTTAATTATCAATATATATTCCAGTTAAAAACTGGTTTGATTAATAGACAGAAGTCATCCTACGGAAGACTTGCCAGTGTGCTACTCAAACAGTTTTATCCCTTCTATTTCTTTAAAATGATTATCCAAAGTATATAAAGGCAAATCAAATTGGATGGAAATTGCTGCAATCCAAATATCATTTTCAGGTATTGGTTTTCCAATATTTAGCAGACGTGACTTTATTGCGCCATAATTATCAGCAGTATTGTTATCCGAATCCAATAGGCTACACGATTTCAAAAAACGCTTTATTTCTTCCAGTTTCTTTTGGATGTTTAGGAAACGATAAGCACCTAAATACAGTTCTCCCAAAACAGTGATGGGTAAATAAATGACATCGTGATTATTTAAAACAGAAAGCACCTTCTTGTTTCCTTTGAATAATTCTATAACAATGTTTGTATCCAACACTAACCTATTTCCAGTCATTAGGGTTTATTTTAGCGCAACTTTCTTCAATGGTATGTTTTATTTCTTCGGCTTCTTTTTCAGTCCATATACCAGAAAATTCCTTAAACCCATTCTTCCTATCAGTAATGGATTTATTTTTGATGACAGCTTCTACCTCTTCCAAAATAAAATCATTTTCTATTCTTAGAATTTGTTCTATCACTTGTAATTTTCTTGCTTCTGCATACATAACCGATGAATTTATTTTCCAAATCTACTGATTTTATTTCAGAATTATTAAAACCAAAAAGTGCAACCACAATATGTAGTTGCACCTAATGCTAATTGAGAATATCCTAGTTATAAACTGGGTTGACTATTTGATACTTGAACATTTATTTACTCCAATTAGCTATATCCAGCCCCTTTATCCTTTTGAAGTGATTGGTATTGTTTGTTATCAATTGCAGTTCACCAGCTATTGCAATCCCCGAAATCAAGGTGTCCGTATGACCAATTTCAGTTCCTTTCTTTCTAAGTTCTGCTTGTATGTTGGCTGATATTCTTACGGTTCTCATTGTTAGTGGCACAACTTTATTAAGGCTAACAAATTCCTCAAAACTATCCATCTGCTTTCTAGCGTCCTTAAATAGAAGTCCATTTAAAATTTCGTAGTAAGTGATGATGCTTAGGTTTATGAACCCAAATTCCTTTAGGTGTTCTTCTACTTTTGATGCTACTTTTTGATTGCCCCTTAAAAACTCGGAAAGGATGTCCGTGTCAAGGATGGACTGTTTCATGGTTTGATTGTACGGGTGAGGAGGGAAGCCCGCACATTTTTGGTTTGGTTCACATAGCCTTCATAATCTTTAGCTTCCATATCGTTGAATGAGCCTACAAACGACATTATCTTCTCACGGGTAATATCCCCTTGCTTTTTAGCAGGAGTCAATGAATGAATTAATTGATAAAGCTCCTCAAACCTGCTTGGTGGAACTTCTTTCAACTCATCAATTATATTATCTATTGTAAACATTTGCAACAAAACTAACCAAAGTAAACAACAATACTAATTATATTTTCTATTCTCGCTGCTATTCTCTTTTTTAAAGATGGTGTTCTAAACCCAAATTTCATTGCATATTATTTAATCTTTACAAATTTTGGTTCTATACAGGTCAATAGATTAAGTAAATCAACTCTAATTTAATCCTCTTTCTTAAAGTCAAAATGATAGGTAAATAATTCAATATCAGTTTTGTTTCTTACCGCTCTTTTCAAGTCTTCGTCAGGTCTATGTAAACAGATTATTCCTTTAATCTTTCTTTCCAATTGTGCAGAAAGACCCACAATATATTTTTCTATTTGGTCAACCACTTCTGTTCCAGCCTCATTCCTTTTCAATTCTACTATATAGAGTGTATTATCTGATTTATCAATAAGTAGTAAATCCAATATACCATTTACACTTGCTATGTAATATTGCCTTCCATAAATTTCTTTGTCTTGATAGATTTCCAAACATTTCCCCAATACCATAAAGCCATATTTGATTTGCTCTACAATCATATCCTCTAAAATCTTCTCTTTGGAAATTAGTTTAGTTGCTTCAAATTTATCTATTCCAAAAGGCGTTTTTGGTTTAAATATCTTGGAAATTATTTGGTCAGCGAAAGCGTGTTTTGTGATGTTTTCTTTGAACTTGGTTAACAAGGCCTGATAATAGTTGTCTTCTGGTTGTTTGGCAACTAAGAACTCCAGAACCTCTATTCCTTTAGTGTAGCTACCAGTTTTCTCCAGAGCTGCTAAATAGTTATTGATTAATATTTCAAAGTCTTCATCTCCATTATAACCGTTTTCATTTGAATATTTATGTATGCCATAACAATCTTCCAAATCAAAAATTTCAAAAGCTTTTTCGTAATTAATTTTCGCTTTTGAATAATCCCCTATTCTACAATTACAATAACCTAAATCAAGAAATACATTCCATTTTGGAATGAGAATATCAGGGTGGTGTTCAAAATCATCTGCTTGTTCGTTTACTTCATTTATCATTTCCTGAAAATAATCCAAGAATAATTCCGAATTCTTGATGCAATTTTCATAATTGTCCAACTCTAAATAGCACATTGATATAAAATAACAAGAAACATAATGGTCAATTCTATTGAAATAAAATAAAGCAATTTCAGGTCTTAATTCATTCAACTCATTCAAGCCATTAATATAGTCTGCTGCATCGGTACCCTCAGCCAATTCTAAAGCTAGTTTTAAAAAAATACTTTTTGTATCGTCAGAAAATATTTCTAATTGGTTTTCCCAACATAGGAAATACATCCATGGAGCATCATTCATATCAGAAATAAATATCTCTCCAAGCTTCTGATAAAACATTGGATTTTGCCCATTAAACAAGTCTTTCTCTTTTTTTGAAAGACCATATAAATCATCGGATTCAAGTTCTTCATGGCATTGTAAAACTTCCTCTAATAATTCTTCAGAGAAATTGTCTTTAAGTTCTTGTAGTAGGTAAAAAAGTTTTTCTTTCATTTTCTTATTTGGTAGTGATTTAGAATGTATGTTCTAGGTTAGGATTCTAAATACAGCAGCATACATTGCAAATCAGTACTTCTTATTTTTAGTAGTTGGCAAATCTACAAGAAAAAGGTGCGACATAAAAAAAGGTCAAAAGTCTTCAGTTCTCCCCACTGGCAAAACTTCCGTACAATCTCTTGTTCCTACTAATCAAACCAGTTTCTATCTGGTACTTCTCTTCTTTCCTAACCTGTCCCTCTCTCAGTGCCTCAGTGGCAAAACATTTTCCCTCGCTCTTCGAGGCTTGTAGCCTCGAAGTTTTATTCCGTTGCTTTTAGCAACAAAAAGCATTCATTTCATTTTGGCAAGACTTCCGTAGGATGTCTTGTGTCTACTAGTCAAATCCATTCT
>Ga0164297_10002708_pt1 | contig 17253 bp, 10 predicted proteins | sample GEODES058metaG_FD_113539 | JGI IMG/M metagenome (GOLD analysis project Ga0164297, IMG submission 113539) | Dystrophic lake water microbial communities from Trout Bog Lake, Wisconsin, USA - GEODES058 metaG | ecosystem: Environmental > Aquatic > Freshwater > Lake | place: USA: Trout Bog Lake...
CGGCACCGCGGCGCAGGAGTTCCACGCCATTCTTGAGGAGGAGGAGCTGAAAGACGCAGTCGTGTTGGTGTTGGCGAACAAGCAGGACCTGCCGGGCGCACTGGACGCGGCGCAGGTGAGTGAAGCTCTGGGTCTGGCCAGCATAAAGACGCGGCAGTGGAGCATTTTCAAGTGCAGCGCCGTCAAGGGCGAGGGCATCTGGGAGGGGATGGATTATTTGGCGTCCGCTCTGAAGAACAGGAGATGATCCACAGTCCGGGAAGGTCCACAGCCCCGACCAAGCGATTCTGCCCTCATACCGACGGGACGTATGCTCTCTGTCATTCACATTCACATTCACGTTCACAGGTAGGCGGAAGCGATTTCCGGGGTCAGAAGCGCGCCAAGCACGTCGTATCCCTCAGGTGTCAGATGCAATCCATCTTCCAGAAAAAGCTCTTTCCTAATGCCGCCGTCCGGCGCCGCAAAGCCATCAACGCCGTTGGGATCAACGTAGCTCTGGCCGTTAGACAGCGTGATTTCACGGTAGAGCTCGTTTGTCCTCCTTGTACGGCCGGCGATAGCCAGCTTCTGCGGTGCAAGGATAACGCCACAAACCACTACACGAGCTGCTGGAGCCGCCGCAGACGCGAATCTGAACCATGCAAGCAGGCGCTCAGCGACCGCCTCTGGCTGTGCGCCGTTAGCGAGGTCGTTCGAGCCTGCATAGTATAAGACCACTCTCGGCTGTGTCGGGCCAAGCTGAGCCCAGCACCAGTCTGGCATATCAAGCGCCTGGCAGCCCGGAACACCGTAGTTGATGATGGGAGCAGCGTCCTGGAACACCTTGTCCAGCTTATCCGGGGGCCACATCGACATAATGGAGCTTCCCACCACGCATAAGCCACCCCGAGCGGGCGGTTGCATCGTCGCCAGCTTATCCCTGAAGTAGACGTTCACATAAGCTTTGCGCTCGTCGTCACTGCCTCGTGCTCTTGCACTCAGCACGGCCCTGCGTCCCCTGTCACGCAATGTACAGCCTCCTTGACCGTGCAGCAATCGTTGGCTGCGCAAACCATGACAAATCATGCGACATAGGCTCGGCGACGCGACTAAGAGCGTGGTGATGACGACATCACTTGCGCCCCAGCCCCATTCGGGGGCCGATTCGACGCGGGGCCCGACGAGGACACCATGGGGCTGGGTGTAGAGATGCCACGGCTGAGCCACTTCCTCAGAGTGGCTGTCTACAGTGAGTCCCCTTTGGACGTCGACGCTGCACGCGTAGCCCGAGCCGAGTTGCTCGCAGCTGCACGGCAGTCGCACGGAAATGCACCGTCGCCACTGGCTGAGCGCCTGTTCGGCCGCCGAGGTGTCGCGGCTGCGCCCAAGGAGACAGGCAGCGCATACTCTGCCTTCTTAGCCGCCATACGCCCCCTGCTTGGCGCTGACTGTACCCCGGACGACATCGCCGCGGCTGCAGAAGTGGCTTATGACACTCTGCGCACCTCCACAGACGCGCAGCAGGCGACGACGGAACTGCGAAAGACGACAATCAGCTTCGCCCTCAACCTCGCGCACGTGCCTGCAGCCCGCGACGCAGCTGTTGCGCTCGCAGCTGCTATGGCGAAAAGCTCCGCGTTGCCGCGTGAAAAGCGGTGCGACGAGAACGGCAGCAGCGCCGTGTTCGGGGCGAACGTCGTTGTTGTGCCACCCTTGCGTGACGCCTCCTGGCAACTGGAAGCCATCACAGTTGTTGCATCGCGCGGCTCGGCAGTCCCGGCATCTGTGGGCGCGAGTTCATGGCAGCCTTCTGGCGGCGGCAGTGCGGCGTTGCGTGAGCTGTTGCCTGGCGCGAATGCAGATGATATTACGTCCTGGTTCCGCGCGCAATGCGTCTCCATTGCCGCGTCTGGCGCCTGGGGTGCCTGGGAGGATGTAGCACGCATGGCGGCGGGTGTACTGCTGCGTCCGTGCAGTGATGACAGCGCAGCATCCGAGTTGTTTGAGCTGTTTGGATTTGCAGCGGCTGAAGCCATCGCGGCGTTAATCAGCCATCGCTCTGGCGTCGCTGACGCCCTGCGACCCCGACTTGCAGCTCTCATGAATGCCATGGATGCCGGCTCAAAGGCAGGCGCGCAGCAGCTTAGTGTGGGACCCTCTGTGTCGGTGTTGACGCAAGCCCAGCTGGACGCGGAAAAAGCCCGTCGCAAGGAGTCCAAGCGCGCTGCGAAGCGTGCTGGTCCCGCGGGAAATGCAGACCCGCTGGTGACGTGGCTCTTGTCTTCACAAAGCGGCCAAGTGCCCTTTGGGGCACTCTTCCAGGGCACTGCCCAGGAGTGGATTGCACAGGCTGCAACCAGCAGTGCTGATAGCAATGACCCGCTGGCAGGCCTGTTCGGTACCGGCGAGGCAGCTGCTGCGCTGCGTGCTGCGTTTCCAGCAGGCGCTGTCCGTGATGCGAAGCCTGGATCGGAGTCCTACACAGTGCCGCCGCCGGAGAAGCTGCCTCTCCCAGCAGACGGGTCCGCGTTGTTCCCCATCGAGCAGCTGGCGCCTTGGGAGCGCACCGCGTTCGAGGGGTACACGCATCTGAACAGAGTGCAGACCGCCATCGAGCCCGTTGTCCGCAGAGGGGCTTGCAATCTTCTTGTGAGCGCCCCCACCGGCGCAGGCAAGACGAACATCGCGATGCTTGCAATATTGCGCGAGCTTTCGATGCGCCGACGCCGGCACGGCGGTGCAGGCGGCGAGGAATTGAATGATGGCGACACTGTCGATGACGGTGGATCGGCAGCTCCTTCGTCATCGTCTCGGACGCAAGGCGCGAGAAGTAGTCGCAGTAAGAATGGTGCATCCAGCATGTTTGATGTGGACGACATGAAAATCGTGTACGTCGCGCCCATGAAAGCTCTGGCTGCTGAAGTTGCCGCCGCCTTCAGTCGCCGCCTCGCTGCGCTGGGCTTGCGCGTGCGTGAACTGACTGGCGACATGCAGCTCACGCGGAGCGAGCTGGCGGAGACGCACATGCTGGTGGTCACTCCCGAGAAGTGGGATGTGGTCACACGCAAAGGCGGTGAAGGAGCGCCCTCATCCAGCAGCGCGCTTCTTATCCTCGACGAGGTGCATCTCCTTGCTGAGGAGCGAGGCGCGGTGTTGGAGGCGCTGGTGGCGCGCACACGGCGCCAAGTGGAAGCTCAACAGCGGCCCATCCGGCTTCTGGGTCTCTCAGCCACGTTGCCAAATCCTGGCGATGTGGCCACCTTCCTGGGCGTGCCACCACAAGGTCTGTTCGTCTTTGACGCCCGCTATAGACCCGTGCCGCTGACGCAGAAATTCGTGGGCGTGTCTGAGAGCCACCCCGCCAAGCGGCTGGTCCTCATGAACCAGCTCGCCTACGACGAATGCATCTCCGCTGTCCGGCGGGGCAAGCAAGCCATGGTGTTTGTACACGCACGTGCTGACACCGTTCGGACAGCGCGCGCGCTGGCAGAGTTGGCGGCCGCGTGTGGAGATGCTGCAGGCTTTGAGCCCCCAGATGCAGCGCAAATGCCGGACGTGGAGCTCCTCACACGAGATGTGGCTCGATGCCGCAGTCGAGAGATCCAGGAGCTTGCGGCCAAGGGGTTTGGCATTCACCACGCAGGATTGCTGCGGCCCGACCGGTCGCTGGTGGAGCGTCTCTTTTCTCGAGGCTACCTGAAAGTGCTGGTCTGCACGGCCACCCTCGCGTGGGGTGTCAACTTGCCGGCGCACAGTGTGGTCATCAAGGGCACGCAGGTATATGATGCCGCCAAGGGCGGCTTCAAGGACCTGGGCCTCCTTGACGTAGGCCAAATCTTCGGTCGCGCTGGACGGCCGCAGTTCGACGACACCGGTGAGGCGTGCATCATCACTCAACACAACCGGCTCGCGCACTACCTGGGCATGCTCACTGCGGCAGTACCCATTGAAAGCCGCTTCTTGAGCGGTCTGAGAGACAACCTGAATGCAGAATGCGTGCTCGGCACCGTCACTGACGTCTCCGAGGGCGCAGCGTGGCTGAGTCACACGTTCCTGGCGGTGCGTGCCGCACGCAACCCGCTGGCATACGGACTCACCTGGCAGGAGCTTGCAGACGACCCTGGGTTGGTGCGATGGCGATCCCGACTCATTCGCGAGACAGCGCGCGGCCTGGATGCTGCAAAGCTGCTCCGTTTCGACGAGCGCACTGGGCAGATGTATACCACTGACGCGGGCCGTGTGGCGGCGCATTTCTACCTGCGCTGCGCAAGCATGGAGGCCTACCTCCAGAAGCTGGCTCCCCACATGAGCCTCGGCGCCATGTTCGCGCTCGTGTCTCGCAGCGCGGAGTTCGAGAACCTCGCGCCCCGGGAAGAGGAGATGGCGGAGCTGGAGGCGCTGGCGAAGAGCCCCTCGTGTCCGGTGGACATCCAAGCTGGCCTGGCTACGAAGGAGGGGAAGGCGAATTGCCTCATCCAGGCGTACATCAGCCGCGCTCGTCTGGAGGCCTTCTCCCTGATCGCGGACACGAACTACGTCGCTCAGTCCGTGGGCCGCATCTGTCGCGCCCTCGCGGAGCTTGTCCTACGGAAAGGGTGGCCCGGCCTGGGAGCCGCCATGCTGACGCTCGCAAAAGCTGCGGACCGGCGCCTCTGGCCACAGCAACACCCGCTGCGTCAGTTCGAACCCATGCACAGCAATGCCGGCGGCGACGGAGGAGCATTGTCCGTGCCTTTGGATGTCATGCGTCGCCTGGAGGACCGAGGAGAAGCGGCGAGCTTGGAACGCCTGGCGGAGATGGACGTGTCCGAGATGGTTGCGCTGAGTCGCAGTAATGCGCAGATGGGCGCACGCATTGCGGCGTGCGTGGCGTCGTTCCCGTGGCTTGAGATGTCTGCGTCAGTGCAGCCTTTGACGCGAACAGTTCTCCGGGTCAGTCTCAGCCTTGCGGCGCCATTCAGTTGGCGGAGCAGCGCGCACGGCGCGTCGCTGCGATGGCACGTGTGGGTGGAGGACCAGGCGCATGAGCACATTTACCACCACGAGGTGTTCACGCTCACCAAGCAGCAACACGCCAGTGCGGCCGGCGGCCAGCTGGCATTCACCATCCCCGTGTTTGAGCCCATGCCGCCGCAGTACTACGTGCGCTGCGTCAGCGACACGTGGTTGGGGAGTGAGAACACGCTGGAGCTGAGCCTGCGGGAAGTCGTGCTTCCCATGGGCCCGGCCGGGGGCGCACACACCGAACTCCTGCCTCTGCGTCCGCTTCCCCGGAGCGCGCTTCGCCAGCCTGCGTACGAGGCACTCTACCGTGACAGGTTCACGCACTTCAATGCGGTGCAGACGCAGGCGTTCCACGCGCTGTATAACACAGACGAGTCTGTCCTTTTGGGCGCCCCCACCGGTAGCGGCAAGACGGTGAGCGCGGAGCTGGTGCTGCTTCGCAGCTTCACGCACCGCCCGGGCGCCATGGTCGTGTACATCGCGCCGCTGAAAGCGCTCGTCCGGGAGCGCGTGCAAGATTGGAAGACGGGTTTATGCGGTCGGCTCAATAAGCGCCTTGTTGAGCTCACCGGCGATGTGCCTGCTGATTCCCGCGCGCTGGACGCAGCTGATGTGGTGGTCACCACGCCGGAGAAGTGGGACGCTGTCAGTCGGACGTGGAACAGACGGGCGTGTGTACGCCGGTGCTGTACCCTGGTGATTGATGAGATCCACCTGCTGGGCGCAGATCGCGGACCTGTCCTCGAGGTCCTTGTTTCGCGCATGCGCTACATTGCGGCCGCGACGGGGACGCCTTTGCGCGTGGTGGGTCTGTCCACCGCGCTGGCAAATGCACGTGATGTTGCCGACTGGCTGGGCGTGCCTGCTTCTGGGCTGTTCAACTTCCGGCCTTCGGTGCGGCCAGTGCCGCTGGAGGTGCACATCCAGGGGTACCCGGGGCAGGCGTACTGCCCGCGAATGGCCACCATGAACAAGCCCACATATGCGGCCATCAAGGCGCATTCCCCACACAAGCCTACTCTTGTGTTCGTCTCCAGCCGCCGACAGACGCGCCTCACAGCGCTGGAGCTCCTCGCGCTGGCCGCCGCAGATGACAGCTCCGCGGCGCCGGTGTTCCTGGGCGAGGGGGTGACACGCGAGGAGGCGGCGTCGTGGGGAGCTCAGGCAAGAGACCCCGCGCTTGCACATTGCCTGCCCCACGGCGTGGCCATGCACCACGCGGGTCTGCCTGATGGCGACCGCCAGCTCGTAGAAGCCTTGTTTGCGGGTCGCAAAGCGCGTGTGCTCGTCGCCACCGCCACACTTGCGTGGGGAGTCAATTTGCCAGCCCACCTGGTGGTGGTGAAAGGCACCGAATACTACGACGGCGCCGCCCATCGCTACGTGGATTTCCCCATCACGGATGTCCTTCAGATGATGGGTCGTGCCGGGCGACCTCAGTTCGACACCTCCGGCTGCGCAGTCATCCTGGTACACGAGCCAAAGAAGTCCTTCTACAAGCGCTTCCTGTACGAGCCCTTCCCTGTGGAGTCGTCCCTGCACGACGCCGCCACCGTGGCTGACCATCTGAATGCTGAAATCGCGGCTGGAACGGTGGCGTCACTCCAGGATGGCCTCGACTTTATGACATGGAGCTATTTGTTCCGTCGGGTCGCTGCCAACCCCAGCTTCTACGGCTGCGCCGGCAGCTCCGACGCATACGTGGACGCGTTCCTCAGCGGTCTAGTCAGTGACGCGGTGCAGCTGCTCCACGAGGTGGGATGTGTTGAGCTGCTGGAAGATGACGGGTTTGATGCCGTCGAGCCTGTGCAATCCATCTGGGAGGACGACGAGGATCAAAAAGACAGCGCTGCTGGCGCTCGTGCACTTAAGAATCCCGGCTGGCGAGCAGGCAAATCTGCGTCCAAAGGAGGCGGCACAGGGAGCCGTATACAGGGGCGCCTGCGCAGCACACCTCTGGGCGGCACCATCGCTCAGTTCTATCTCCGCCACAGCAGCGCTGCAGTGCTTGCTGACTTCGCGGCCTCTCGCTCGAAGGAAGTGGACATGCGCGCTGCGCTGGCTGCGGTATGTCGCTGCGCGGAGTTCGACGAGCTGCCTGTGCGCCACAACGAGGAGCTGTCCAACATGGCGCTCGCGGACAGCATCACCGCCGCAGGCGGATGGCCGCCACTGTCCGCGGTCATGGATGACCCGCATGTGAAGACGCAGTTGCTGCTGCAAGCACACATGCTGGGCCTCTCCATGCCAGTCAGTGACTACGTCACGGATCTGCGCACCGTGATGGACAACGCGCCGCGTGTTGTGCAAGCCGCTGTCGATGTGGCCGCCCAGTGCGCGAATGCGGATGCGGCGCTGGCGGCCATGCATCTGGCGCAGTGCTTTGCTCAAGGCGTCCATCCAGTCAAAGTGAAGCACCCCGGAAAGCAGCAAGAGCAGGGACCGATTCGCCTGGATGCGCGCTTGAAGGATGACACTGCGCTGTCTGTCACCATCAAGGTGGTGTCTCCTGTGCTGGCCCAACCGGGAAGGGGGAACACCAAGGGGTCAGCTGCGGGATGGTGGCTCTGCGTGCTCGATGCAAACACTCGGCGTCTGTGGGCAGTGCGCCGCGTCCATATCGATGCGCGCCGCGCGGGCGCATCCAGCACAGCAGTGCTGAGCGTTGCAACAGGGGCGGCGGGGCCTGGCAGCTGCTTGGAGGTCCATCTGGTGAGCGAGAACGCGACCGGTATCGACACTGTGCAAAGACTCGGAGCAGCGACGTCGAGTGCGGACGCGCAGGCGGTGCGGCGGCCTGACACTTCTGGTGAGCGGGCGCCGGACATTTGACTCACGCGTCTAGATGTCCGCATCATCAATTTCGAAAGAATGGAGAGAACATCATTTCTTGACAGCCTCTTTGAGGGCAGCAACACGCTTCACGCACTGCGCGGCAGTTTTGTCCTGGACCTCCGCTGCAATCGCTATCCAGCGCGCTTTGTCGTCGCCGCCGTGGCTATCCTTCGTGTGCACCTTCATGGCAGTCACAAGCGCGAGGTCCTGCGCCTCAGTCCACTCATCCTCCCCAGCGGGCGCCTGGCCAACCTGCACGTCGGTGAAAGCCGTTTCTCTAGTGCTAGCTCCGCCGTCGGCATTCACATCAGCGCTGCCTTTGCGGGCTGCGAGGAAGGACTCGTAGTCATTGCCGGCCTGCGAGCTAGCCTTGGCTGCGTGCTCCTTTGCGAAGTGCGCTACAGCGTCCCCCGTGCGGCCGGTGCCGAGCACGTCAGCAATCACCTCCCATCGCTTTGCAGTGCCCACTGGATGCTGCTTCATCGCCTTCTCAAGAGCCTTCACCTCGGCGGGTGTCCACGGGGCAGCAGCAGCAGCAGCAGCATGGCCATTGGTGCCATTCGCCGCAGGAGCTGGCGCAGATGGCACTGCTTTGGCCGCGGCCTTCTCGGCTCGCTCCCGGTAATTTGACTGCAGTGCGCTCATGGCCACTGTCAGTGCCTCAACCTGGGCCGCTAACGCATCCGGGCCAGCCGCCTTCTCCAGTTGGCCAGCCAGCTGAGCAAGAGACTCCTGTGGCAGCTCGCTGCACAGCGTCTCAATGTCAGCGGCACCAGCCGCGAGACGGCCGGATGCAACTGCCGCCTCCGAGGCTGTGCGAAGCCTCTTGCGATCCTTCTGCAGCGCTTTGCGTTGCGCCTCCTTGTCCTTCTTCGCAGACTCGCGGGACTCAGCAGCCTTCTTGGCCTCCTCCTCCGCCTTTGCGTCGGCGGCAGCCTTGGCAGCTGCCTCGGCGGCCTCCTGCTCGCGCTTCGCAGCTCCCCGCTCCAACTTCTTGGCGTCCTTGGCTGCCTTGACAGCGGCCTCGTGCGCCTTCACCCGGGGGTCGTTCTCATACGCCGCCTCCACGAACGCCGCGATGCGGTTCGTCTCATCTTTCTTCGCCTTCTCGCGCAGCTTCGCGTTTTTGCGCTCCATCTCTCGCTTCTGCTCGCGGCAGTCAGCCACACTGGTGTCCTCTTCATCCGGGTGCTTGAACTCGCGCCACGACTTGAACGCGAACCAGAAGGTGTAGAAGCGGTCCACGTCGCCGTACGGCGTGTCCGGGCCGCCCAGCTGAGGTACCGGCAGGCGCTCGCTGAAACGCTCCATGAAGTCAAAGCCTCGCCTGAACTCTGCGAAGAAGTCGTCCCCCGCTTCCAGACTCGTGGGCAGCGCAACCTCGGGCACGTCCGTGCTGTCGTGCATGCGGCGCTGCGCAGGGTCGGTGAGCACCTCGAAAGCGTCCTGGATCAACTTGAAACGAGCCTCGATCTTGTCGCGTTCCAAAGGCGTCGCGAAACCGAGGCCACACTTATCCGGGTGGTATCTGCGCGGTAGCACGCGAGTCAGGCAGCCGTCAGTGTCAGCGTCTGGGCCTGGGCACGCGCACGCGCGCGGCAGCCAGCCACGAGAGGGTATCTCGAGCTCGCGGCCGGTGTGTGTTGCTTTTCGGCCAGGCACCTGAGGGAGGCGCTCGGGGGTGCATATACACGACTCGCGCAGCACCGTGAAGCCCCGCCTGCTGCCTCGACGCACGCTCGCCGTATGGCGCACCTGAGGGAGACGCGCTTGAAGGCCTCCTTGAGATCCGCGACCGAGGCCCTCCAGCGCACATCCTGCAGCTCCAACATCGCGTAATAGTCCCAGTTGTCAACCTTGCTGCCCTTGCGCTTACGCCGCATGGTGCGCTCCCACGCCTCAAGGTCGTCCGTGCTGGCAAGGCCGGGACAGAGTGCTGTGAGAGGAACGGCCGACGGCGGTAGCAGGCCAGGAGGAGTGGCTTGAATAACGCACCCGCCGGGGCCGAAGGTGACCACGTGGATGTGGTCGTCAACCTCCTCTGTCTCGTCTTCCGCCGCCTCCTCCTCGTCTGGCCGCGTGCGGCGAAGCGGGAGGGTGGGAGTGAGCACTGGGGAAAGTGGAACAGCAGCCGGCTCACGCCGGCGCCGCCTGCTGGCTGTGTCGCCGGCGACGCTCTGCGCTTCTATGCACGCACCTAGAGGTGCGAGGCCCTGGACGACCAGCACTTTGTGGTGGAAGGACCGCCCAGCAGCCTCCTTCATATGCCCAGACACCGGTGCCGCGTTGCAAGCGGCAACCATGGCGCCGCCTGCGGGCACTAGGGCGACATTATATTCGAGGAACCACAGCGGGCGCGGCGCATGATGTTCTGCCGCCATGTCTCTGCGGAGGGCGCCAAAGCGTGTCACAGACATGGCCCGCCAACGCGGCGTCACGCCAGATTGAAGTGCGGGGCATAAAGCATCGATCAATTGGCTACAAAGCAAAGCTAAAATGCGATTTGAGCACAGTCTGTGTGCGTCCTTTAGTGCTTGCCACTCAGACATTTGCCTCTGCATCCTCTTCGTCGGCGTCTGCTTTTCTGCGGCACAGAAACTCCCGTACGGTGTAGCAGATACTGCCGGCTGACCACACCACTGTGAGGCCCAGCAGCAGCGACATGATGGACACCGACAAGATGACTCCCCCAAACGCTCGCAGGGATGCACCAGCCAGCGGGTGTGCTGTCGAGCCTGAGTCGTTGAGAGAGAGCAACACGATGCTGGTGACCAGTGTGAAGATGTTGGTGCAATCCAGCAGCAGGCGCACGCGGTTTAATCTCGTCTTGACTGCCTTCACCTCTGGGATGGATGGCAGCGACGGCGGACGACCTTTCTGCCCGCCTCCATGAGGGAATAAAGAAGCAGGCCCGCTGCCACGCTTATTCCGCCCAGGCGCGCGGATTGGCAGCGTCTGAGGGCGAGAGAATGAAGAGGATTCCCCTTGGCTTCCCTCCTGATGGTGATGTGGCGGGCTACTCAGCACTTTGTTGACCACCGCGATGGCATCCGCGTCTGGATGTGACGACCCATCGGACGGCGCCAGCGTGTCTGCGTCCTCCACCTCCGCCAACCTCAGGTCCACATACGCATCAACGGCGTCTAGGAACTCCGACTCCGCGTCATCGTACATGCTGCTGGCGCCAGAGCTAAGGAAAGACATGACGCTTGCAGCGTCATCGCTGCCGTTACGCTTGTGCCCACCACGGCGGTGCAGCGCCAATGCAAAGTCGGCACTGGCGCTGCGGCTGTGCAGGGCGCCGGCGGCAGCGCCCTCTGGCCCTTGAATTGATTGTCCACCGAGAAGAAGGTCATCATGCACGGGCGGCGCTCTGCTTGGACGGACTGGAGACGCAGATGGCGAAGTCACATGCACCTCTGCCCCTCCGGTGCTGGACCAGCCGCTGCCGCCTCGCCGGTGGCCCGCCTGCCGCCCACTCATCTGCGCCTGCAGGGGCGGTGTCACTCGGCCGGCGCTGCTTGCACTGCTGATGCGCAGGTCGACAGTGTGTGCGCCCACAAGCTGCGTGGGTGGCGGCTGCATCGCTGCTGCGTCATCCTCTGCTGCTGTAGAATCTGTCGTCGTGTCCCATGGATTCGGCGCATCTCCGCCGTAGGCACGAGGCAGCTGTGCGCCGTCAATGAATTGGAGCAGAGCCCCTCGTTCCACTTCGTCGCTGGTCAGGAACGAAATCTTGCTTGCTGTGCGTGCATCCAGCCAGGGGCGGACCATGCGCCAGACGACGAAGAAGATGCGCGACACGCCGCAGATGTGCATTTTGCCAAGGCGCTCTGGGTAGTGTGCCTGGTCAACCACGGACAGCAGCTTGATGAGCGCCAGGAACTGCTTGTCCACGTGGCGCATGGTCATGCCGCTGAGGTCAATCACGACAGATACCTGGCCCGTGGGTGCGGGCTGCGCCCCAGACTGCAGTCTTGTGTACATGGCGTCCAGCATGCGCTCCGTGCGCCACGTGTGGTACCGCGCCACCCGCTCTGGCGGCACGAGGCTGAACAGGTGCGACGCGGCGTAGGAGACGCCGTAGATATAGGTGACCGGCCGCCCTTCAAGGTCGTGACCTGCAAAGTAGTGCGGAAACGAGGCGTTCACCTCCGCCACAGTGTCTGACGCCACGCCAAGCACCACCTGGGGCGTGCTACCACGTAGACCGCGGATGTCTTGCTCCTTGAACCACGTGAGGTGGGCGCGCAGCATGGTCAGCACAGCCTCAGTCTTGGCCTTGCGAGCAACGACGAAGCGCTGTAGCGCCGTGTCCACCGCCTCTCCGGGATAGGCCAACATGCTGCGTGTTGGCACCAAGCAGTGAGTGACGGCTCGGGGACAGACAGGTGCGGCCGCGTCCCCCTGCTCCACCCGGGTGCCACAGGTGCAGAGGGCGTCGCAGCCAGGGGCACGACCTGTCCTGCACGGCCGCGGGGCTGCTCTGCTGCTGCCGCCCGCCGCTCCGGGGTGGGATCACACGCACTTTAGGTCGAAGCCCTCCTTGGACAGCACGCGTTTCACCTCCTCCATCGCAGCAGGACTCCCACCTGACATCTCCCGTGGGTCTCTCTCGTCGGTCAGCAAGTGAGGTCCCTGACTCGCACACACTGCGGCAGCTGCTGTGTACGATGCTGCGACGCTCACAGGAGTGCACCGGCGGGGCGGCGTCGTGTCGGGTAAGCTACCCGCATTACCGACCCAGCTCCCGCCCTCGCCGGAGCACCTCTGCATTCTTCTCCACCAGCTGCTTCCGCGCACGCCGTACGCGCACGAGGTGGCGAATTGAGCTTCACTCATAGCGTTGCGGGAGTGCTGCGACAGGACAGTCGCGCGAATGGAGCGTAGCGTACGATTCCACCCCATGCCTGGCTCACCCGCGGATGCGCCCGCGCCGCTGGGCTTGCGCGCGAGAGGCAGCGGTAGCAGCGGGAAGTGGCAGCTGGGCATGGGTGGCTGGCAAGAGCTGGGCGAGTCGCCGAGGCCTCGCGCTGTGCGGGCGCTGCCGAGCCAGCCACCGCCAGGGTACACGGCGCAGGCGGCGCCGCTGTCCGCAGCCCATACGGCTGCGCCTGTGGCTGCACCTGCGTCCCGACGCAAGGCCGCGCAGCCAGGCAGCGCCCCGGGTGCGCAGCGGCAACGCGGGGGAATTGCCGCCGCCAAAGCAACCACCGGTGCCCCTGCCAAGCGCAGCAGCGCCGCCGCTCCCGCCGCAGCTGCGGGGCCGCTCGTACAGCCTCCGGCCTCTGCTCCCAACGTGTTTGCCTTCGCTGGGGGCCGCACCGCGGCTGTTGCGAATGCGACCTGGAGCCGGGCCCCTTCGGGCGCTGGCTGCAACTGCAAGCAGAGTCGCTGCCTGAAGCTCTACTGCGTCTGCTTCGCCAAGGGCGGCGTCTGTGGGCCGGAGTGCCAGTGCGTGTCGTGTCACAACAAGGACGCCAACAGCGAGGAGGTGCGCGCCTCGCAGTGTCAGTGCCAAGAGCGTGATCATGAGGGGGCGAGAACACCCCGCGCGGCTGGTTCAACGCCGCAGTTGACTATAACCTGACGTCCGTACGTGCTGCCTGTCTTTCTGCCTGTTGCAGGTGCTCGCCGCTCGCGCGCACTCCAAGAAGCGCGCGGGCGTGGGTGGCGCGGGCGGCGACCTGCCTGGCTGCAACTGCAAGCAGAGCCGCTGTCAGAAGAAGTACTGCGAGTGCTACGCGGTGCGTCGCGAAGCGCCGTCTTTCATTACCTTGTTTGCATGCGCAGAGACGGGAATACCGAGCGCATATATTCGTCTTACGCCGCTCAACTGACTATTCTATTTTCCTGGTTCCTTCTGCAGGCTGGCCGGCAGTGCTCCCCGTCGTGCAAGTGCCTCAACTGCGAGAACTGCGCCGCTACACGCGCTGGTCGTGGCGGCGGCGACGGAGCCCAGGGGCCGTTCGTGTTGCCTTCCATGCCTGCCAAGAAGGGAGGTGCGGGCAAAGCTGCGCATGCTGGCGGCAACGCAGCAGCCACCTTGGTGAAGGCCGCGCACGGCAAGGCTAGCGCGAAAGCTGCGGCTGCGGCGATGCAGGACGATGCAGGAGGCCGAGCCCGTTCTCGGTCGTCAGGCGGTGGGGCGCCGAAGCGGCCACGTCTGTCCGGTGGCGCCTCCAGGGGCCGCTCCACTGCGGGCGCGGCTGCGATGCCGCAGGTGATGGATCACGGGGTTGCGCGGGGTGGCTATGCCCACCAGCTGGGACACCGCAACCCTGCAGTTGCTGCCGCCAAGGACCTCCTCGTCTTGTCCACGCCGCCGGGGAACCGCTTCCGCACTGGTGCGGCGGCGGCCCCGGGAGGCGGGTACATCGACCCCGGCCTGTTTGGATCCAGCCCCTTGCACGCCGGCCACGGTGGCCACGTGATTGTGCCCACCGGTTTCACGCCACTGGTCCGGGGAGCAGGCGCATCAGCGGCGCATGTCGCGCTGTCGCCAGGCCAGCACCCGTTTGGAATGCACCTCGAGGAGATGCTGGCGCATACGGATCATCGCTCGGCGCTGGAGATCCCCACCTGGCCGGGCACCATCACTCCTCTCACCTGCCTCGGCATGCCACTCAACCTCGACGACGGTGGCCGCCCTCCACGCAGCGAAAGCGCTGCGCGCCTCGAGTTCGGCGTGCCTGGGTCTGCCTTGCGCGACCCGCTCCTGTCGCCCAGCACTTGCGCTCTGCTCATGGCGACCCCGCAGGAGCAACGTACGGCGGCGGCATCAGGAGCTGGTGCTGCGCATGATGCACTGCCAACGACCAAAGCGTCACTCCACGTTGCCTTTGCCAATGCGGCCGCCACGCCCGTGCGTGCTGGCGCGCCAGCTGCTCACGAGGACGGCGCGCCAAGGAGCGTCGGCCGCGCCAAGCGAGGCCGTGATTCTGATGTCGCAGAGGAGCAGAAGGCTGTGCAGAGCACTCCTACGGAGCCGCAGTGGAGCCTACTGCGAGGTGGTGGCCGCGCGGTCAAAGTGCAGCACTTCCAGTGCGCGGGCGTGTCACCCTCCACTGGCGCGCCCTGTGGCGCACGCAAATCCACTGACCATGCGGGGGTGTCCACCTTCACGGGGGCGCACACGTGCGGCTTGCAGTGGCCAGTCACCCCTGCGTCACAGACTACTCTCATCAGCGGCAAAGTCGGAGCTGGCGGCCGGCCGCTGCCGACGACGCCGCCGACACAGTGAGATGGGGACAGACAGCTCAAGAGTTGAAAGCCTCAATGTACGCAATATGAAACTAGTACGACGAGAACACCGCCCACGTGTCTCAGACGGGTGCCTGGCTGGCAGCCACTTCGTCGGGGACGTACACGTCGCTGAGGAGGCGGAACGCCGGGCCGTACTGAAGTCCGATCTTGTTGAGCGCCTGGTAGACGGCGACCACGTCCCGCGGCGTGGTGCACTTGGCGCGCATGCGGTCCATGCTGTTCATCAGCATCGACGTGTCCAACTCGCTCATCTTGGTGGACTCCTCCCGCAGCTGCGTGGGAGGTGAGCAGGCAGAGGTTCACCGTTGCCTCGAGCTGCGCCCACGCACAGCACAGCACCACGCACCTTGCGCAGCGCAGCCTGCATGACATCAAAGTCGGCCTGAAGGAGCGCGTGTGCAAGCTCCGGGTTCTCCTGCGCAACAGACGGGCGAGTGTCGTTTCAGGCTGACGTGACACTTTCAGGACCAAAGCGCGGAGGAAGCGCGAGGGCTGTGCACGTCAGCCGACGCTAACGAGTGAAACTGTGCTATTTACGGCATTCACAGAAGCCCGGGAACGCGCGGCGAGGCGGCAGGGCGGTTGAGTTGAAACACAGCACACGGACAGACCTGCAACTTCTTGACCCGCTGCTCGTCCGCCAGCAGCGCCGCGCGGAACGCGGCCGGGTCCTTCGCGCTGCCATCTTCATTCAGCTCAAACGCCGGGTTGCGCATGCTCATGGTGATAACAACGCGACTGGAGAAGGGGTGGTTAGTCTTCCCAAACTCACATGGCATAAGGCGCACAGGTCATAAGGCGAGGCAGGGCGGTAGGCTACCCCACAGACGTTCGGACGAAACGAAATAGGCCCACGCGCGCGCACTTTGGAATGGAATGACAAGTTGGGTGCACTACGCCGGAGCTTACTGCATCACTGACCGTTTAAAACGGAATCCGCACAGTCATCCGGGTCCGAGGACTGTGGCGGCAGGCGTGCGTACCTCAGCGAACCGAGTAGTACTTGCGGCGGCGGCCATACGCGAGACCTGGATTGAAAATGCGGTGAGCGCGCAGCGTTATTCCTCCGCAGGATGCGCACTGTGCCTCGGCCTCCGCGAGCAGCGGGGTCCGCGTCGACGCGTCCAATGTGAATGTTGTTGTGAGTTGGGCTGTTGTTGTTTCAAATCAGCGTCTAGCACTAGTGCATCCCGCTTCTTCACCCAGTGAAGGTGGGGGCCGCAATCTCCACGGGATAGCCAAACGCATTCAGCACATAAGAGGTGATGGCAGCATCAGAGTCGCTGAGGCCATCGCGCGCCAGCAGGAGGTGACCACCCCGCTGGATGTACTGCACTGAATTATTCTTGGGATGTGCATCCTTGTTCAGGCGGCGCATGATCTGCGACAACGCCTGCGCCAGCGTTTCCACCGAATGTAGCTGGTCGTTGTTGTCGCCGACAATCTTGATGTCGTGGTTGCAGCAACGCAGTGCGGACAGGCCCAGCGGTGGAGTCAACAAGAGTTCCGCAAAAGTTGCTGCGCTGCCTCCTTTCAGCCCAGCGCTCTTGATGCACATTTCCAAAGCGCCGCGAAGCTCCACCACGTTGGCAAGCTGCAGCCTGGAGAGGTTCTTCAACCGAAACTCTGAGGCCAGTGCCTCCGACGCGCGAAGATCAGCTGACACCCTGCTGAGCTCCTCATCTTTGTGCCGAAGGTCCTCGTCCTTGCGGCGGAGATCCTCGAGCAGGCGCTGAAGAACTGTGTCTTTGCGCCGAAGGTCCTCGGTCAGGTGTGAGGCCGTCTGCACAAGCGAGGCCAAAGTCTGTGGTTCCACACTACCGGCGGACGCCTGGATGACGCGAGAGGGGCGCGTGCGCGATGGCCGTGCCGTATCTCGCTGTTTCACGAAAACCAGCGGCGGGCAACCTGCAGGAGGCCCCGCAGGCAGGCACCGCATAAGGTCAAATGTCTAGTCGCTCAGCGCTTCGCTGTACGTAGATTCGTGAAAAGTCGCGGCCCGGCGCGTGCAATAGTCGCTCCGATGGCACCAACCAATGGCGCCGATGCCAACGTGATAGGCCCGTACCATATAGTCTCCTCCATTTCCCGCAAAAGTCAAGTCGTTTAGTCGCGGCCGTCGCCGGCAAAAGTCGCCACGTGGCAGGCAAAAGTCGTGCCTGCGGC
>Ga0164297_10002709_pt1 | contig 17248 bp, 6 predicted proteins | sample GEODES058metaG_FD_113539 | JGI IMG/M metagenome (GOLD analysis project Ga0164297, IMG submission 113539) | Dystrophic lake water microbial communities from Trout Bog Lake, Wisconsin, USA - GEODES058 metaG | ecosystem: Environmental > Aquatic > Freshwater > Lake | place: USA: Trout Bog Lake...
ACTGTTAAATTCTTACCAATGCCAACACCACCGGTCACAACTAATGCACCAGTTGTTGTTGATGTAGAATCAGTAGATGAAGTGATAAATTCTTGATTTAAAACTTCTAAGTTTGTAAACACACCAGTACGCGGCGTATTTGCACCAATTGTAACATTATCCATGTTACCTACGTTGCCTGGGTTGATAACAACCGTGCCTGTTCCGCTTGGCTGAATAGTTACATTAGCGTTTGATGGATTAATTAACGTATTGCCGTTTAAAGTAATTGCGCCTGTCGCAGTTAGTACTGAATTAATAACAGCAATACTAGCTGTTAAATTTGTAAACACACCAATACCAGGTGTAATTAGACCAATATTGGTATTTTCAATATCCTTATTAAAAATTTGTTGTGTTGACAAATCATCGATAATTTCATACCATATAACGTTGTCGGTACCTAAATTTTCTGTTGTTGTAAAACTGGTAAAGAATAATTGTCCGCCATATGTATTACCACTAGTAACCGGTACTGCGGCATGCGCCATTTGTTGAGTTGTATTTGCATCACTGCTTCGAACTAGTTCAATAGAATTTGTAACGGTACTTCCAAAGGCATAAGTTGCTGTGATAACATAATAGATACCATTGTCTGATTCTAGAGGTTCAGCACGAACTAAAACGCGATCTAAATAATTTAAATGATATCCGTCGATAACAACTGTTGATGTACTAGTATTAAGAGTAACAGGTGCAACTGTTGCTACTTGACATTCTTTCTTAAAACCATTACCGATAATACCTTGAGGAATATTAACAGGACCGTTAAGAGTAATACTACCTGTGCCTGATGGAGTAATAACAATATTTCCGCCAGGGGCTTGAGATGTGATAGTACCTGTGCTAAATGCCAATTGCCCTAATGTATTTGTAAATGTTGCTTGGCCATTTGCGCCAACAACTAAGGTATAACCTGTATTGCCAGTAGGCGTAGCACCCAGCGCGGCCTGCGCTTGACTAAGCGTAATATATTGGAATCGAGTTGGGCTTAACTGACTCGCTGGGGTCGATGGTGTTGCGCCGCTTAATAATGATGGCATTTTTATTTCCTAAAAAATTACTGTTATGCGTTAGCTGTCTCTAAGATACTCATAGTTAGTTTTAACACTCCCTCTGCATCTGCGTAACACACAATGCTGTCTAAACTCTCGATAATCATTTTTCCAGAAATCATGTTTCCAGAATCATTTGGTGGAATAAAAAATCCAGAAACAATTTCTGTTGTAACGTTTCCTAACTGTCCACCATTACCTTGTGCATCTGGTAATACCGGCAAGTTTCGATGATGAGCGAATGTTACTGCATGATAACCTTGATTTATTGTTGCCGTAGTGTATGTGTCAATATTAGCAACGTTAGCTAATAACACAATTGACGTAACTCCAACTGGAGCAGTATACACAAAAGCGTTTGTATTTGTTGTTAAGACACTTGTTTTTGTCTTAAACGTGTTTAATGGAATTAGTGCCATTTTATTTTATCCTTATATTCCTTCAATTGCTAATATGAACGGTGTCAAGTTAGCAAACAACGACTTAGTAAATGTACGTCCTGATAACACACCAGTCGCCTGGCTAATTACCAATCCTGGACCAATACGGAAGTCACCGTTTTGGTCAGTTGATGTAAAGAACACCTTACCATTATTTAACTGTACGGTTTCGCGTGCCTGAATAGGATCTGCTCGTCCAACTTGAGGTAATGCACCATAGTTAGAACCAGCACCTACGTACTCAAACAAGTAACCAGAAGCCGACATATACGAACGTTGATAGAAATTAATTCTATTTTTATCTGGGAACAATGTAGCATCTGCAACGTTGTCTTCTAATGTTACATAATGATGGGTTCCTGCAACAGACCAATAGCCTTGTCCTGCTAAAATTGTTTGATAGTTTGCACCGTTTACTAGGTCCAACGCAATAGCATCAACTACTAAACCAACGTCACGTTTACATAACGCTTGATTATATTCAAAACCATTATATTTTGTATCAATATAAGATAAAGTTTGACTAATCAACGTTGATGTGTTATTATTAATAATAGTTTGAGCATTTCCTAAATCAGTACTCAACGGACTTGCAGTTGGATATATGTATGCAGGTGCACCGCTCGATCCTGATTTAATAATCTTAACAATTATGTTTGTTAGATTGTTAAGTGTAGGTACTGCGTTAGCACCTCCAACTAATAGGCCATTTAGATACTGCGGTACCGCAGTTTGATAATAGCTAGGTGGTTGAGTACTTGTTGTAATGTATGGGAACAAGCTGTTAATAAACTCGACGGCAGAAGCAGTTTGTGTAATTTCATTTGGAATATTACTGTTATTACCTTTCCAATACTGTAAACCGGCGTCAATAGTTTGCCAATTTCCGCCATAACTCAAATCGTACAACATGCTTTCAACAATAAATCCGATATCACGTGCGCATGTGCTTGTGCTATATGTGAATATATTAAAGTTTTCATTGATCCAACTAATTGCCTGACTTGAAATCGATAATTTATTATTGTCAATTGCTTGTGCGGCAGTACTTGCATACACTGGAGATGTAATGGTAATATCGTTAATTAATGGTACTGCTCCTAATCCATTTGAAACAATGTTACTCATGTCTGTTGTTAACGTTGCTATAGTTGTTGCCGCATTAATACCTAATGTTAAATTGGTATTAATATATTGAGTAGCAGTAGTATATGCAGTTGTTGGCGCTTGGTTACGAATAACTTTTTGTGCCAATGTATTGATATAGTTAATTGCCGCGGCTGTTTCAACTTGTTCATTTGGTATAACACTAACATTGTTGTTAGCACTATTATAGTATTGAGATGCCGCATCTATACTCATAGCGTTACCGCCATAAGTTATATCATAAATCAATGCCTGTGTTAAGAATCCAACATCACGTTTACATTTTGTTCTGTCGTATGTAAATCCAGCAGGATATTGTGAATTAATATACGCAATAACTTCAGCTTGAATAAACGTACGGTTCGCTTCAAGTATTGTAGCCGCATTGATTACATTTGCATCTGTACTGCGTATTAAACTAATAGGCTGTTTTGTAGAAACAACACTTGGCCCATTGGTAATAATATTTGTCATTACATCAATATCTGCTTGAGCTATTGAGGCTTGTGCTGATGTTCCTACTCCAATATTAGTAACTTGAGTTACTGTGTTTTGGTAAGTTGTTGGAACAACATTACCTTCGATAATGTAAGGAAGTATTGATCTTAGATATCCATAGGCATTTGCTACTTGCGTTGATTCATTTGGAATAGCAGTAGTACCATCAAATGAATAATAATAGATTCCACTTTGAACAGCTTGTTTGTTTCCGCCGTATAATAGATCAAAACTTACAGAATCAATCATATAACCAATATCACGGTAGCATGTAACTTGGTTGTAGTTAAATCCAGCTGTTTTAGTAGATTCAATATATGCTATTGCTTCGGCTTGTAAGTATGCTTTATTTGCTTTTAGTATTGCATAGGCATTTTGTACAGCAGTAGTCGCGCTAGGAGTTAATCCATTTGGCACAATAGTATCAGTGTATCCTGAAATAGCTCCGCCTAGTATGTTTGTAATTACTGCAAAATCTGTTGCAATAGTAGATACCTGAGCACTTGTAGCCGCCGGTAAGTTTACAACTTGAGTTACCGTTGATTGATAACGAACTCCAGTTGTATTATTTAATATAACTTTTTGTGCTAGTCCACTAATATAGTTAATTGTGTTTGTAGTAGTAGTTAGTTCTGTTGCAATAGTACCAACGTAGTCACCTTGGTTCCAATATGATAGGCCGGCAAATGTTGCTTGGCTATTTGCAGAAGTTGCAAACAATAAATCTAACGCAACAGAATCAACAATTAATCCCACATCACGATAGCATTTGGCTTGATTATAAGTAAATCCGCCAAACGTATTAAACACATATCCTTCTGTTTCTGCTTTAATAAATTCTAAGTTATCAACTAGCAATTGGCTTGCACTTGCAACACCTGCGTCAATTCCAGCCGGTAATGGGTATACCGCTGTTGGGCTAGCCGCAACTCCATTGGTTAAAATATTATTAATTGTTGCAATATCATTTATAACTTGAGTTGTTGCAGTTGAGCTTGCTGAAACTTCGGTGATTGTTTCGACTAATCCAGCAACATAATTAAATGCCGCTATGGTTTCTGTTAACTCACTTGTAAGAACTTTATTGGCATTGCCTCGATAATATGCTTGCCCTGCCTTAATAGCTCTGTAATTTGAACCTGTAATGATATCTGCAGATAACGCATCTAAAATATATCCAACATCTCGACGGCATAATGTTTGGTCGTATGTAAACACTGGATATGTTGAATTAATCCAAGCAATAGTTTCTGCTTTTATAAAGTTTAAGTTATCTAAGATTAATGTTTTTGCAGAACTTACACCTGCATCTGTATTTGGTGCATCTGGAATTACTAGTGCAGGTTGTGCAGATGTTCCGTTTGCAAGAATATTTTGAATAATGTTAGCACCATTTGTAATATTACTGATAGCAAGACCGTCAGTACTAACACCTGACAAGTTTGCTGTAATACTTGCGATGTGTGCAATAGCATCCGAAGTTTCTGTTGCTTCATTATCTAATACGTAAGAACTTACAGCACGTTGATAAGCGTTACCTACTTTACGTGCTTGATAATTTGATTGATAGATTGCATCGTAACCAAATCCAAGCAATACATAACCTAAATCTCTTGCGCAAGTTTTGTGATCGTAAACAAAATATTGGCTATCTATGTAGGCTAAAATCTCAGCTTGAACAAATTCTTTATTTTGTAAAATCAACGAACTAGCAGATGCCCAACCAGATTGAACATTACCAGCTTTAACAATCGTTGGATGATTAGTTACACCACCTGTAATAACTCCTGTTAGGTCGTTGAACAATGTATTGATTTGATCTCCAGCATTTGCTCCGCCACCTAATGCAAGGTTGATAACTTGAGTTGCTGTATTTTGAAGAGCGGCAACTCTTGTGTTGCCTGCAATTTTTGTTAGTAGTTCAGATAGGTAAGTTAATGCCTGTAATTCTTGTGGAGCTTGATTGTTGCCTGGAGCACTTAAATTAGGACCAATGAACAACTGTCCAGGAGCCACAGGATCAGGAGCAACTGTACTGCTCAATACAGTATAGTAAGCATTACCAGATACATAAATTGTAAAATATGTAGAGTTGTTAGGATCTCCACCGCCACTAGTTAATGGTTTGCTCAATGTTACACTTTGGAATCCAACATCAGAAACTACGGTACCAGTTGCAACATAATATGTCCCATCAATGTCGGTATAGCTACCATATTGATCTCTAATGAATACTTGTTGTCCAATAACAATTCCAGTATTATCAATTCCGTTGATAGTTACTGTACCGGTAGTAATTGTACTAGTGTTAGGTACAGCGGCTAAGAAACCAGGCAATCCTTGACTATTTGTGTATCCTTCGGGGGCGACCACTTCCATAATCAAACCAATGTGTGGACGATTTGCGGGGTCTGGGCAGTAAACTTCAACAATTTGACTATTTGGGAATGTACCATTTGGATAATACGGCAACACTGGCGGATTGTAAATCTCTCCAAAAAACTCTAGTTTACCATATCCTTTAGCGATTAGACAGTAATCACCAAAGTTGGCGTTAGAGTTAGTGATAGAACAAATACCACCATTCTCTACAATAACACTTGTTCCGCAGAAAATCGTAAACACAGAAACTAACTGTGCGTATCCGTTGTTGGTAATGTGTATACCAATACCACCTTGATTGACTTGCGTATATGCGTCATAAACAAAAGACTGAACTGGAGAACGACTGCTAATTACTGCGCCGTCTACCAAACTACCGCCCATCGATCCTAACGGATCAAGTCTACGTTGTGCCCATTCATCTGGAACACCCGAATCTAATGTCGGGTAAACTGATGTTTGTCCAAAATATAATTGTACTCCGGTCCCTGCACCGTATGTATTTTGACTTAATCCAATAGTATATGAACCATCTGTGTTTGTGGTTAGGCTTGCAATAGTTGGAGCAAAGTTTGTATTGTCAACAATTGGTTCAAAACTCTTTACAAATAAACTTGAACCGCTGTATGCTTCTGGAGCGGCATTTGGACCATTTGATACAATGGTTAAAATAATATCGCATGAACGATCAATTGCGGCAAGTGCAGATGCACCTCCTTGATAGAACGGATTGATAATTTGATTTGCTGTTGAGAACTGATTTTGTAACGGAGTATTAGTTACAACTGCCTGAGCTACAGTTTTTAAATAATTTAAGGCCGCAGTAAATTGAGGGATTTCATTGTAAACTACATTTTGATTTCCAACGTTAATTCCGTCAGTGCCACCAGTCCAGTATGTTACACCGGCCTCAATAGATTTTTTGTTACCTCCTAACAATACATCTTGACTAATTGCATCAACAATGTATCCAGTGTCTCGACGACATAGATCTTGGTTGTATGTAAATCCGCCGCTGTTGTAAGTATAGTCAACCCACGCAATCATTTCAGCTTGTAAGAACGCACGGTTTGCTTCTAATATAGCAAACGCACGTTGAATATTGATGTTTTGACTTTCTGTTAAACTAATAGGAGTTGCTTCAGGGGCAACACTTGATCCATTAGTAATAATGTTTGTTAAGTTTGCAAAAATACTTTGTAATAGTGTAACTTCTGCAGAACTTGCCGCAGTCAATCCTGTTACAGGTAATAATTGATTTCCTGTTGTTGGAGTAACTGTTTGTCCTTGTAATAATAGACTTGCTACATCACGAATATGGTTGAATGCCGCAACGGATTGTGTTTGCTGATTTGGAATATTTGTTACGCCAGCAGGACTATGGTAATAAACTCCAGACTGGACAGCCTGACGGTTACCGCCATGGACTAGGTCGAAACAAATACTATCAATCATGTAGCCCGCATCTCTAAAACATGTTGCTACATTGTATGTAAATCCTGGAGTCATTATAGAATTTACGTATGCTACAGTTTCTGCCTGTAAGTATTGACGATTTGCCTGTAACAATGCGTAGGCATTATTTGGAGTAATAGCAGTTGTAGCTACACCGTTAGGAACAATACCGTCTGTTACTGCTAGACCACTAATTGTGTTATAATTGATAATTTCTATAATAGTAGCAAATTCATTTCCAATTGTTGCTACTTCTGTGTTAGATGCAGGTGCTCCTGCTAATGTAACTTGACTAATGTTACTTTGATAGCGAACTCCTGTTGTATCGTTTAGAATAACTTTCTGTGCCAGGCTAGACAAATAGTTAAGCGCATTAGTTGTAGTTGTTAACTCAGTTGCTAAAGCACCTCTATAACCAGATTGTGCCCAATATTGTATACCAGCAAATGTTGTCTGACTGTAAGTTGCAGTCGGATATAACATATCAAACGCAACAGCATCAACAATCAATCCTGTGTCACGTTCGCACTTAGGTGCGTTATATGGAAAATCTAAGAATGATTGATTAACATATGAAATTACTTCTTCTTGAATAAATGTTCTATTCAATTGTAGCAATACTTCAGCACTCATATAATTTGGACTTACTGCTGAACCGATGTATGATGTTGGAGCAACACTAGGACCATTTTGAATGATATAGGTGATTGTGTTGATTGCATTTGTTATTGCTGTGGCCGCAATACTACCGCCTGTTAGTGTTGGATTAAACACTTGGCTCTGTGTAGCAGTTGAACCAATTAAATTTGGAGCAACTTCATTATTGATAATATAATTTGCTAAAGTGTTAATGTAATTAATTGCTCCAACGGTCTGTGTTGTTTCTCCTTGAATGTACGATGTAACTCCATCATAATATCCTAGACCAGTTTCAACTGCTTTTGCATTTCCGCCAAATGTTGCGTCAAAGGCAATGTTTTCAACAATAATACCAACGTCACGTGAGCATTTTGCATGGTCGTATATGAAATTTGGCAATGTGTTTGTAAATGCAATCATTTCTGCTTGGATAAATGCACGGTTAGCATTTAACAATGCGTATGCGTTTGCACGATTTGTATCGCTAGATTTTGTTAAGCTAATTGGAATCAGTGCAGGTGCTACGCTAGGACCATCTTGAATAATACGTGTCATCAACTGAATATCTGATACCAATTCAGCGGCTACTGCGGCACTTGCTGGTGCATTTTCATTAAGTACCTGAGGTACATCTGACTGATAAAAACTAGTCAATGTTTGGCTTTGTACTACTGCACTAACAATAGTCTGTAGATAGTTGTATGCTTGAATTGTTTGTGATAGTTCGTTAATTAATTGAGTATTGTTACTGTTATATCCAAAATACAATGTACCTGCTTGGATGGCTTGACGGTTACCGCCACGCAATAAATCAAAACTTACACAATCGATCATGTAACCGATATCACGATAGCACTTGGCTTGATCGTATTCAAATCCTGTACCATATGTTGCATTTGCATAAGCAATAACCTCATTGGCAATAAATGAACGATTTGCTAGTAATAAATTAAAGGCTTTTTGTGCATTAGCACTTGAGCTTTGAGTTAGGCTAATTGGATTTGCTTCTGCCGCGGCTGATGGTCCAATGTTAATAATATTGGTTATCTTATCAACTTTAGATTGTAATTGTGTTACTTCTAACTGTGTTGCCGTTGGTAAATTTGTTACCTGGGTACTTGGGTTTCCTGGAGTTTTAGAAATAGCCTGTCCAGTTATAATGCTAGGAATAATAGATTTAATTCTATCATAAGCCGCTATTGTTTGTGTTTGTTCTCCGGGTATCGCACTTTGTGTATTTGAGAACCCGTAGTAGTAAACCCCAGATTGTACTGCTTGACGGTTACCGCCGTGTAACAAGTCAAATGCTACGCTATCGACAATATATCCGACATCGCGGTAGCATGTACCTTCGTTGTAGGTAAAGATGTTATATGTTTTGTTAATGTATGCTACTAGTTCAGCTTGAATAAATGAACGGTTAGCTTCTAATAATGCAACACCTGCTTTTGTTGTAGCAACAGAGCTTGGTGTTAAAGGAATTGATGTTGGGGCACTTGCTGTCACTGCACCATTACGAATAATTCCAGTAATAATATCAACACTTGCTTGTATAGCGGTTATTTCTGATGCTCCTGCAGGACTTAAATTTGATACTTGTGTTACCGCTGTTTGATACGGAGTTACTGGGGTTGCTGTAACAATATTAGCAATTAATGTTTTTAGATATGCGTATGCCGCAAGAACTTCAACGCTCTCGTTTGGTATGCGAGTAGTGCCACCGCTGTAACTAAAATAGTAAACACCGCTTTGAATTGCTTGTCTGTTTCCGCCCCATAATAAATCAAATGCCACAGAGTCAACCATATAGCCGACGTCTCTAGCACACTTGGTTGCATTATAAACAAACCCTGCTGTTTTTGTAGCATTAACAAATGCCACTGCTTCATTTTCTAAATATGTTTTATTAGCTTCTAACAATGCATAAGCATTTTGCACGTTTGCATTTGAACTAGAAATAAATCCGTTAGGAATAATTTTATCCGTTATTCCTGTTGTACCAGTTGTAATAATGTTTACAATCGTTGCAAATTCATTAGCAATAGTTGCGGCTTCAGTGGTTGTACCTGGCGCACTTAGATTTGTAATTTGCGTTGCTGTAGTGTAACGCTGGCCAGTTGTATCATTCAATACAATTTTTTGTGCTAACGATGCAACATAATTAATTGCATTAGTTGTTGTATTGATTTCATTTCCAACTAAACCAACATACCCTGTTTGATTCCAGTATTGGATACCGGCAAATGTTGACTGACTATTACCACCAAAATATAAATCTTGTGCGATTGCGTCAACAATTAATCCTGTATCACGTTTGCAAACTTCTTCATTGTAGGTAAATGTAACTGTGTTGTAAGATGCATTAATAAATGCTGTTAGTTCTGCTTGTATGAACGCACGGTTAGCATGTAAAATTGTTGCCGCACTTTGAACATTAGGATTAGTATCTTTAGTTAATCCAATTGAAGTTAAAGAAGGTGCTTGGCTAGGACCATTTTGAATAATATTCTTTAGTGTGCTGATTGCAGATTGAACTGTTGCAACTTCTGAAATAGTACCAGGGCTACCAGATGTAGTTTGACTTACCCATGTTTGATATGGACTAGATATTGCAACACCTTCAATGATGTTATTCATAATATCAGACAAGTGCTGATACGCGGCTAATACCTGTGGCATTTCTCCAGGAATATAAGTTGAGCCAGAGAAATTATAATAACAAACACCGCTTTGAATAGCTTGTTTATTTCCACCATACAATAAATCAAAACATACGCTATCGACCATGAAGCCAACATCACGTGAACATTTTGAAGCATCGAATGTAAATCCAGAAGTCTTAGTTGCATTCACATAAGCAACTGCTTCTGCCTCTATATATCCTTTGTTAGCCTGTAATAATGCATAGGCATTTTGTACAGAAGTTACACCGCTCGAAACAATTCCGTTTGGAACAATTAAATCGGTAACACCTTCTTTGCCATTTGTTAGAATATTTGTAATTAAAGCAAACTCTGTAGATACTGTTGAAGCCTCGGCAGATGTTCCTGCTGGTAGTCCAGTAGTTTGAGTAACATATGATTGATAACGAGCGCCAGTTGTATCATTCAATATAATCTTTTGTGCCAAACTACTTACATAATTGATAGCATTAGTAGTTGTTGTTAATTCGCCGGCAATTGAACCAGTGTATCCATTTTGATCCCAGTATTGTAAAGCCGCAAATACAGTTTGCGATAGGCCATCAAATAATAAATCCTGCACCAATGCATCAACAATTAAACCTGTATCTCTTTCGCATTTAGGTTGGTTGTACGCAAATGTACCTCTAATAGAATCAACATACGCAACAGCTTCTGCTTGCATGTATGTACGGTTTGCATTTAATACATTGTATGCGTGAACTATACTTGCTGTTGAACTTGCTGTAGTGTTAGGAACAATCTTATCAGTAACGTTTGCAGTACCGTTGTTTAAAATATTAATAATTTCATTAAAATCAGATGCAACTAGCACGGCTTCGGCAGATGTTCCTGCTGTTAGGCTCGTATTTTGTGTAACTGTAGATTGATAACGAGGACCAGTTGTATCGTTGGTAATGATTTTTTGTGCAAGTTTACTTAAGAAGTAAATTGTGTTAGTTGTAGTAGTTAGTTCTCTTCCAATTTGTCCTGTATACCCACTTTGATTCCAATATTGTAAACCAGCAAAGGTTGATTGACTATCAGTTGCAGTTGGATATAATAAATCAAATGCTAACGCATCAACAATTAATCCTGTATCACGCAAACATTTTGCTTGATCATAAATGAAGTATTGAGCATTAGTGTACGCGATAGTTTCTGCTTGAATAAACGTACGATTAGCTTCTAACAATGCCGCGGCGTTGTTTACATTTGTGCTAGATGAACGAACTTGTCCAATTGGAGTTTTTGCTGTAACAACACTAGGACCATTAGTAATAATATTTGTGATTGTATTAATTTCTGTTAGAAGTATTGCAACTTCATTCGCAGAACCTGCAGGTAAGCTAGTTACCTGAGTTACAGTATATTGATAAGTTTGTGAAACTGGTTGTGCCAATACAATGCTTTGAACAAGACTAGCAATATGGTTATAGGCATTTAATGTTGCGGCCTGTTCTCCTGGTATTGCGCTCGAAGTAGCCGAGTATCCGTAGTAGTACACTCCAGATTGTATAGCCTGACGATTGCCGCCATATAACAAATCAAATGCAACAGAGTTAGTAATATACCCAACGTCTCTCTTACAGGTTGTTGCGGTGTAATTGAATCCGGGAGCAGTAGAAGTAATAAATGCAATTGCCTCTGCTTGCAAGTATGGAATATTTGCAATCAATAAATTATAAGCATTAACAACATTAGCGTTTGTGCTAGATGTTAAACTATTAGGAACTATTTGATCTGTTATGCCTGCGGTGCCGCCAGATATAATACTAACTACTAAAGAATAATCTGCGGCAATAGTTGCGGCCTCGGCAGATGTTCCTAGGCTACCAGAAATAACTTGAGTAACAGTATTTTGATAACGTGTGCCAGTTGCATCACCGACTACTACTTTTTGTGCTAGACTGCTTATGTAGTTAATTGCGTTTGTAGTTGTTGTAACTTCTAAACCAATGTTTCCAGTATAACCGGGCTGGTTCCAATATTGTATAGCCGCAAATGTTGATTGGCTTGTTCCGCCAAACAATAAATCTTGTGCAAGAGCATCAACAATTAATCCAGTGTCGCGGTAGCATTTAGCTTGATTGTAGGTAAAGCTAGTGTTCTTTTTTGCTTCAACATAAGCAATAGCTTCTGCTTGTAGGAATGCACGGTTAGCTTGTAATGCTGAATATGCATTTAATGTATGTGTTGCTGTTGTTAATGCCCCGTTAGGAACAATCTTATCTGTAACCCCAGTTGTACCAGTTGTAAGAATATTAGTAATAACACTAAAATCTTGTTGAACAGCGGTTACGTCAGACGAGTTACCAACGTTTCCAGAAATAACCTGTGTTACTGTACTTTGATATGTAAATAGTGCGGCCTGTCCTAAAATAATTGCTTGAGTTAAACTTGAAATCCATTGTACTGCCGCAGTAGTTGTCGAAACTTCTCCACCTACTGAACCAACATAACCACTTTGTTGCCAATATTGTAATCCTGAGAATACAGTTTGACTTTGTCCTTGATATAAAACATCTAATGCAAGACCATCAACAATTAATCCTGCGTCCCTATAGCAACGTTCGGCATTATATTGAAATGGTCCACCGTATGTTTGATCTGTATACGCAATAACTTGTTCAGCGATAAAAGAAGAGTTGGCTAACAACAGACTACGTGCCGAAAAATAACCGCTATCAACTTGACCTTCGTTTACTGCCTGTCCAACATATAAACTACCAGTCGTTAAAGTAACTGTTATGGTATTTGTGTTTTCAGAATAGCTTGCAATACCAACTGCTTCTGGAACTTGAACCGTTAAATTTGGCACAAACATTGTACCATCGGCTAGCCAAGGGCCTGATTGGTTAGTAACGTTTTGAATATAGGGCGAATGGAATAGATCGATAGTTCCGTTTGTTGGGAACGCTGTGGCATAAGCACCTCGGTTGTTTCCAGGTTTGTAACCATAGCTACCTGGAAGTTTACCAGAACGACCGTTTAATAAACGCATCTGGGCAACATAGCAACCAGATTGTACGTGGAATAAGTCTTCTGTTTTGTTAATTGGTTCTACGTCTGTGGTACGTAAGTCACTGCCGATAACAGAAGTATACGGCAACAATTCAATAGGATTGTTTTCAAAATAGTGTCCTGGAGCAACTTTAATGCTTGTACCAGATTTATAATAAGGACTTTGTGTTGCGCCTTTAATTGTACGGCATGCACGAGTCGCATCTGCGGCACGACCATCATTGGTGTCGCTACCATCCATGCTAACATAAAGTACATTAGAAACAACAGGAGATGTTCCTAAAGGATTTCCGCCAAACACTCTAATATTAGAATTAACATTGGTAACTCCGGTACCAGTTGGAGTAATGTTTACGTTAGTGTTTGGAGTTAACGGAGAGATTGTGTTACCGCCAGCACCGCCAACATTCAAATTACCGCCAATTAAATTTTGAAAATAACCACCTAACCATTCGTTAGCGTTGCTACCAATGTTGTATGTTCCGCCTGTTTTGGGAATAATGTCGCTAACAACTTCTGCGCCCAATGACAATGTATCTGCACTTTGATTGCTACCAAGTACAATGTTACCGTCGGCTGTAATGTTTCCAACTGCGTGTAAATTACCACCAATTGTTGTGTTTGTTCCGATGAATACTGTTTGATTTGCGGCCGGAGTAATGTTTAATGGGCCGTTTGTTGTGCTAATGGTGGCGCTTGACGCACTTGAAGATATTGTCAATAAGCCAACAGTACCAGTAGTGTCAACTACTAGTTTAGTTGCATGTAATGTTCCGCTAACGTCTAACGTGTACTGAGGAGTTGCTGTTTGTATACCAACCATTCCGGTTGATACGTTCAAGTAGAGTTGTTTAGTTTCAACTGCAATATCTATGCCGTCACGTAGCAAATTGCTTGCCAGCAACGGACCTGTAATTCGACCTACGGCCATATCAGCTCCTTATACACCGAGTTTCACGGATAACCACCTTACATTGCGGGTTTACCACAGTATGTTCTGCCAATACCAGGCATCAAGTGTATTTATTATGTATTGATAAAACTGCTTAGTTAGAATCAAAAAGTCCAGCAGGATTAGGACCATAGCCATCCATACCTTGAATAGTATAAACAGCCTTTGAGGGCGCGGCGCCGGTGAATTGTACGTATGTACCTGTTGAAAAAGCAAATGCTAAATTGGTAGTTGTATTAATACCTGCCGATGTTGGATTACTAATTCTAATTGTATTTGTAAGAGTATTTGCAATACTTTGTACCACAGTTCCTGGTGCTATTCCAGCGCCAGAAACACGTTGACTTATACCACCCTGAATATCTGTAAGGCTAACTAGACTTAATGTAACTGATCCTTGAACTACAGGAGCAGATAATGTTGTAACTACTGATGGGCTATAAACAAGTTTATAATTTCCTGCTACATTAAAATTTCCTGGCAATCCTGTAGTATCAGGAAGTTGTGGAACGTTTTCAATGAACACTTGAATATTTTGAGGTTTAGATGTATCGCAATCGAACTCCAAAGGTCCAAAAATTGTGTTTTGATAATTTGCACCGCTGTAAGTTTTAAAAGAAATATAAGGTTGACGAACTGTTTTAATTATTTCCCATTTGCCGTTTACCAATGCTTCAATTTCATTTAAATCTTTGCTGTAACGAAGTTGTCCATTTTTAGCTGTGGTAGAACGCTGTGCTTTAGTACCGGCAGGAAGTTGTGTACTTGTTATGCTGTTAGTTTCAATCCGTTGATCAATCTCAACAGAAAACTGTCCGCTTTCTGGACGTTTACGATTTAGGTTTAGACGTTTTACGTATTTCATTATGCTGTTGCGATTGCACTAACTGTACATGTAACAATGCCAGTATTTCCGCCAGCTTCTGTGGCATCTAAACGATCATTGCTTTCTAAAATGAACTTTTCTGTATCCATAACAAATGATTCAGTTGGTGGAAGAGTTATTTGATTTAAAATTTGTGTACTTGTTCCAATTCCCAAACTGCCGGCAACACCTAATGCGCCGCCTCCTGCAAAACTTTGAGCATAAACATTTACGCTAGCAGTTATTGTGGGACTTGTATTACATAAGATAAGAGTAGTTACTGCATACTGACTTCCGGTAGATGCGTAAAAAATATTTGTTGTACCTGGGTACCCTGCAATTTGTGTGCTAACAATCATAAAATGTCCTTAAAATACAATAGCATAAACTAAAGCTCTTCTGCGAGATACCAGTTCTTCTGGAATAATATTTCCTTGTGTATCTGTTTTGTTATTGTTATTTACAAAAAATAAGTTGGTACCACCTCCGGAAACTGCGGTAGTGGCGCTCGAATATACAATAGTTTCTCCGAGATTTAACCCAGCACGTTGACCTGTCCAAAATGCATTACTGTAACTTTGATCGGCTAATTGTAGATAATTTCTAAGTTCTATGCCTGCAGTGCCGTATGCACTCAAACTCAACGGTTGGGTAGTTGATGTTGTTGCAACTGCCGCGATCGAACTATCAACTAAGGTCATTGCTGAGTTGTAGCCGTTCATTAACAGTTCACCGCTTTCATTAAACACAAATTGTACGTTTGGTCCGCCTAAATTAATTTTAACAGTTGGTGCATTAGTTCCGTCATCTGTTAATAATACTTTACTGTTTAACTGGACCAGCTGACGAATATTTGACGGAGTATTTGCGGCCGCTGTAATTAAATCATTTACTTTAGTTACGTTAGGAATATCGTCGCCGTCTGTACAATTATCAGCATAATCAACAGTACCAGACACGGATAATACCATTGTAGGATTATCTTCACCAAATATGTTTAATCTAGGTTTTCCGTTTACTGTTGGTGCGCTACTTGGGTCGCTTCTTATACCATTAACTTTAATGGCGCTAAATTGTGTAGCAGATTTAAATTCAAATTGACCTCGGTATCCACCTCGCCCACCGGGATCGTTTGCTTTCCAAGTGACCCCAGTGTTATCAACTGCATCGTTATACAGTATAGTTGCGGCACTACTTAGTTGTGCGCCATTACCTCTGTCAATAACAATACCTGCCGTAAGTGCTGTTACGTAACTGTTTGTTTCACCACTATTTAAAACAATAGTGTTATCTGATATATCTAAATTATTTTGTGATACATTAGTAAATTTACTAATTTGTACCATGTTACCATTGACTTGAAGATTACCTGTGATAGTAACTGTTCCAGAGTTCGTTCCGATAACTCCTCCGGTAGTATCCAGAATGATATTACCCTGAGGTTGGGTTTGTATTTTATAGTCGCCTTGAACTTTTAGTACGTCAACAATAGCCATGTTACTAATCCTTTGATAGTGTATTTATTAGCTGTAAAACGAAATTAAAACCGAATCTATAATCATAGGATCCTTGTGCGGATACATAGGATGGCTCTGAAAACGGAATGTTAATCCAAATTTTGGATCTTTTACTACGCTATTAATATCGTACCCATTTAATCCCCACATTTCTCCGGGTCCACCGTAGATCATGGTATCATTATTGTATAAATGTTCCATGTCATCGCTTAAAAATTGTGTTTGATTATCTGATATTAACATATCATCATAGCTAAGGCATACGGTTTCATCAAAACATCTTCCTCGTCTACGAGCTTTAAAAATTACTCCAATACCGGTAATCATTCCAGGAACTGTGTTGTCTGTAGCAAAGTTGCTAAACGTTATGTACCATGTACGATTTCGATGTAATCCTGTACTAGTGTTTACAGTTGTAGATAAATCTTTTTGAGTACATATTGGTGTATCAGGTTGAATACTCCAAGGTACATCGTTGATTTCATCATCTGCGAATTGAAAGGTAGTTTGAGATAAAAAATAATTTGATTGGGGCATAGAGCTATTTACCTACTG
>Ga0164297_10002711_pt1 | contig 17244 bp, 28 predicted proteins | sample GEODES058metaG_FD_113539 | JGI IMG/M metagenome (GOLD analysis project Ga0164297, IMG submission 113539) | Dystrophic lake water microbial communities from Trout Bog Lake, Wisconsin, USA - GEODES058 metaG | ecosystem: Environmental > Aquatic > Freshwater > Lake | place: USA: Trout Bog Lake...
GCTCCAGCGTCAGGATAACTTGGCGGAGGTACAAGGAATCGAACCATCAACCTTGCGGTGGCACGGTTTTCAAGACCGTTTGAGCACCTTGCTCGCATACCTCCGATTACGTGACTTGTAAGTGTCCAATTGTGTATCACAATTGCTACAAACAAATCTTAAATTATCTAATCTATTATCATTATTAATACCATTAATATGGTCAAGAATAAGTGGCATAGGTTTACCATTCCAAATGGCATCAATGTCACATATCGAACATTTATATTCAATGAGTTTCTGATTAATAATTCTTTTTTTAATTACACCTCTTGCAGTTGAACTATTTTCAACAAATAAATTTTCATTAGGAAATTTTATCTCCCAAGAGGGGTGAGCACCTACCTTCTTACCTTTAGCGTGGTTGGTTTTACCTTTAGGCCATCCAGCGTTCTCGCTATGCCTATGTTTTATTTTATCAGGATTACTATGACAACTCATCTCATGAGCTTTAAGTGAACCTTTATTATTAATTTGTTTAGAGCAGTATTGACATAACATGTTTTATTCTCCTGGTTTATTTATAATAAACAGGATTTCAAACTAATGCCTTAAACCACTCGGACACCTCTCCAATATCTGGCATTTGTTTTGTTAGACCGGCATGAAGCCCGTCTGCTCCCCTACCATCTCCGTAGGTGCTTCACCAGCAGTGCCATACTGCTACAATTAGTTATCTGGCTACTAGAGGGACTGGCATCCCTCGTTCGTACTCCTGCCAGGGAATACAGATATCAGCACCTAGCCAATACCGTCCAAAATTGTTGTTACGCTTATACAGAATACACAAATCATGGGAATCGAACCCAACCTCAGGATCAAATCAAGATACAATCATAGCAATTGTAATCTATCCCCTCACCCTTCCACCAGCCTATCTGTCTACAGTTTCGGTTAATTACTCCGCACTATTAGTCTCCTGTATAAGCGAAACAACAATTGCATCTAAAAGAACATCATGGGGTGATCAGTCCCTAACGGAGTCGAACCGTCTTCGAGACCACAAGGTCTCTATCCCATCCACTGGACCAGTCTCGAGAACTGGCTATCCAGCCATGGCTATGATGTTCATTTAGAAACAACTATTATCTCTTCAAAGATACTACATAAAACCAAATTTCGGAGTCGGGTGCATCCCTTCCTTAGCCATTGATCAGGTTGTATTAGGATGGCAAGATGGCCCTATCATCCATAGAGTATGCGTCCATACACGGTACCCTGTGTAGTATCCATGAAGAGATAACTTTCGTTATCTTCTTCTCCCTGCTGGAAACCACCTATTCAGCCATTCGGCTCAAGTACCAGTCAGGGGCTGTTCTTATCCACTCGGAACAACTTCGATTATTAAATATACTACACTCTATAAATTAAAGCACTAATAAAAAAGCGCCCCTCGGTTTCCCTGGAGCGCTTGACCAAACTTTGGATTCTATCCTAGGTTTAAATCATGCGCTCCTTGTCTTCATAATTCCATGAGCCCGCAATCGGTGACATTGTCCCGTTATCTGAGCGTAGGTTATGTTTAAAACAATAGAGCGAGTTCATATTAGTCCTTTAGATAAAATGGAGATGTTTTCTCCATTTCTATTTATCATTAAAATGTCTTCACATTCAGTGTTTCAAGCATTTCTAGATACTTTTTTTCACCAATTGCAACATTTTCTTCCCAAGTGGTGTCAGAATTTTCATCAGCTGAGTCACTAATGTATTTCCAAACTTCCACTTCGAGGTCTTCTACCATAGCTGATCGAACAATGCTATAGGCTTCCATATCAATCATATCACAACTGATGCGAAGCTTATCCCACTCCGTTACAAAAAGATCACCACTAGCACATGTTACACCACTTCCTGGAATGTACAATACAGTATGATCATCTTTAAGACTGGTGGCAGGTGGTAAATCTAAAGCCATAAGATTCATATCGTGCTGAATTACTTTATTGACACGATATAGATCCGGTGATAAAACCTTTGAGCCAGCTGTACCAAAATTAATAATGCGATCTGGCTTATGACGATAGATCAATTGCATTGTATGAATAGCGGAGGATACCTTCCCCACACCAACTTCAAAAGCATTATTGAACTTGGTGAATAGGGAAGGAGCCTCATCCTTTAAAGCGAGGAGAATTAAATCCCTCACTGAGCACCAGCACTGATACCGCGACGTAAGAAGTCAGACTTCAACGTTGCAACATATTCATCTGCTTCTTCCATATAGGCATCAATTTCAGCCTGCATAGATTCACGTTCAACTGACTGATCTTTAATACGATCAGATACTTCTTTCATCTGTTCAAGACGCTTAGCCTTAACTTCTTCAGTAGCAGCCTTACGGGTCTTCTCAGTAACAGTCTTTTCCTTTACAGGCATCTTACCGATCTTCTTCTCAGCATTATAGATATATGCATATGCTTGCTGACGTGGAATCTGTACCTGTTCTGAAACCAACAATGACATTTCCTTCTTTGTCAATTGTGGGTTGGAATTGATGATCTCAACTACCTTAGCTAACTTAGACATATTGTAACTCCTTTTGTGATGCTTACAGAACCTATTATATAGCGATTAGAAATAAAAGCAACCCGGTAATTTATTTTATTTTCCAATTCCGGCTGCATTTCTCTCTCATTGCTTATATTATTATAATAGCCCAACCCTCGAATAATTGCCACAGGTTTTTTAAAAAAAACACCGTTGAAATCATTAGCCTTTTTTAGAAACAACGTCTTTTTTATAGAAAATATGCTGTCCAATCTGAGCTACCCGGTACTTTTTAGAGGCCCAAACCGGGGTAGGAATGTAATCAGCATGATACATAATGCTACCCTTAAGTGACTTAAGCCGAACCCCGTCAACCAGAAAGGAATGGGCTACTAACACACTTTGTGTCCATTCATTACCATGAGGCTTACTAAGACCTGACTTTAAAGTCCAGGAAAACTGATATGGCGCATAAACCACATCACAAATTGTATGACCCCAACGCCCGGTTTTCAATCTATTAATGGTTACCTCAGCAATAGCCTGTTTTCCTTTATAGGATTCAAAGGCTGCCTCGTAATAAACATTTTTAGCTAAACATTCAAGGTCAGATTCATTACTAAAGCTTACCGCTTTATTAACAACCTCTACCTTAACAGGTTCAGGATTAGAAGACAAAGAAACCGGTGCTGTATTAGGACTAAGTCCACAATAAGCAACACCGGCTGCAACTGTCAAAGACACGAGAATTGTATTCATTTCTTCCTCATTTCCTATTATTAATATAACAGGAATTAAGAATTAATTCAACGGTTTTTTCCTGAAATCATCTAGTTTTATAACATTATCTTGGTAATTTTTTAGTAAGAATTTAGTGTCAACCCTATTTTCAGGAAAGCGTCTGCCTAAGAGTAACCATATCTCTGATTCATATATTACAGATCTTCCAACAACCAATTGTTCAGCAAAGTATGATAGAATGATGTCAGCCACAAACTCAGCATATAGTTCATCAGATGTCTTCATGGTCTGCCATCATTAAAATAATAATAGCTGCAGCAGCCAAACAAACAGGGATAGCCAAACAAAATATAACGAACAATCTATATAAAAATTCTATCATACAGTCAGTTCCTTAAACCTATTACGTTTCTCTGAATCAATAGCCTTACCTGATTTAGAACTATTAAAAACGGGTGCATCATCTACTAATGTCTGAGCACTCTGTTCAACATTATATAATCTCATCTTGGCTCTATCAATACCAACAACAAACTTTTTATTGATAGTAGGATCATTATAACGGTTCTTTAATTGTTTAACCATTAACTGTCCTAGCTTCTCCATTTCTTCTGTTGCTACCAAAGCAAACATTAAATCCGCTGTTGCAGGAAGACCAAATGATTCAGCAGTATCAGTTAATTCCACATCGCTGTTACCATAACCACCTCGAGTAGTTTGAGTAGCAGAAACCACAGGAACATTAAACTCAACGGCCAAGCCACGTAATTCCTCAGCAATAGACTTAATGAGTGTATATGAGTTGACATTACTTCCAGATTTAATCCTGCTAGAAGAACAGATGTTGAGATAATCGATATAGATAATATCAGGAACAAAGTTTCGCTTAATACGAAGTTCATTAATAAGGTGTCTAAAATGAGCACTACCAGCACCAGCTGTAGGGTATTCTTTGATAATGAGTTTACCAACAGTCTTTTCCTTGATGCGTTCTATTTTCTTATCATAGACATCCTTTGGAATGATAGATAGTTCATCAACAGTAACATTCAAAAGATTAGCATCAATACGTTCAGCAATCTTCTCTTCTGCCATTTCCATAGTGATGTAAAGAACATTCTTACCTTGTCTTAGGTTATTTGAAGCACAATGGCACATAAAAAGAGATTTCCCAACACCAGTGCCTGCAAGGGCAATGTTGAGGGTTTTTCTAACAAGACCTCCTTTAGTAATGTCATTGAAGTAATCAAGGTCAAAGGGAATATGTTCTTCCTTGCGATGATAGAAATCAAACCGATCATTAGAATTAAGAAAATAATCATGGCCGATGCTGACATCAAAACTGACACCAAGAGCGTCTGATAACAAAGTAGGAATAGCCCCTGTAGAGCTTGATCCAGTTTTGTCATCCAAGATTTTGATTGAAGCCATGATAGCATTGTAGATAGCTTTTTCTTGACAGAACTTTTCAGTGCTATCCAAAAGCCATTTAATTTCTGTGTTGTCAATTTGAAGATCTTCGATAGTTCGCTTTGACTCTTTGAAAACATTCTCACTTAATCCGTCTTTGTTATTTAATTCAAGAAACAACACTTCCTTAGTAGGAGTATTATTATACTTTTGTACATATTCATTGATTAAATTATAAACTACTTTATCAGATAGATTTTGAAAATAATCATCTTTGATAAAAGGAAGAGTCTTTCTAGCATAAGTCTCATTATATACTAAATGGGATAGAATTGTTTTCTCAATCAATGTACATACCTTTTAATTAAAATTGGACCGAAACGCCAAGACTCATATGGATAACCACTATTAAATCTAAAAACAGACCAATAAAACCAGTTTTTATAATCACTATGAAAACCAATCCAACGAATTGTCCATGCCTTAAACATTTTTATTTCTTATCCATATAAATCTGATGCTTCTCTATTAATAATGATCCTATCTTATAAGTGATAATAGGTCTACCATTATTGTAATTAAAATTCCTTAAAAAGAATTTAACATTTTTGGGAAATTTACGCCATCTAAAAACATGCTCAATAGTTTTCCACACACGACCATATCCTATTTGTTAAATTCATTTATAACAGCCTGACGACCATCCTTATTGTATTGGTTATCTAGAATAAGAATGGCACGTCTTAACATACCAACAGCTAGATACAAAATATCATTAATGTCATCACACATCATAATTTGTGTTTCAACTGGCATCATTAACTTTTGTATCCGTTTTTCAACATCAAGGCTTGTCGTCATCTAAACCCTCGGCAATAGCATTATGAATTTCCATATATCCCGAATCCATACCAACTAGATATGAATCCATATCAAAACCAAAGGTATCATAAAGAACGTATCTAAAAGATCCTCTGTCGACCACATCACCTTTATGGATACGTTTGGTAACAATATAAAATGCCTTTAGCTTATCTTCGTATAATAATGACTCCCAATATTTTTCTGAATCATTATCATACTCGTTTCGACTTTCTCGATAGATTTCTTGAAGCTCTCTCATACTATCTGAATTAAAGAAACTAGTATTACTCATCTTCTAATACCCCCGCATCATCATGTACAAGGGAACCTTGAGCTAATGTATACTTCTTTTTAATAAATTCTGCAAAGTTAGTAGTTGAAAGAATTTGCTTCCAAATTGTACCATTGTCTTCAATATCTGCAGCACGCATCTTATTACCAGACACTTCACCAGTGGAACGATCAACTAATTGATACCATCCATTTGACGGTTTAACCACATAGCCACCTTCGATAGCCAAATCGAGCATGCCCGACCAACGCTTGATACCACCTTCATAAGAAACAGTGATAGGAATCTTAGATTTTTCTTTAACATATCGAGATTTTTCCACATTAATAATAAAGTGATAACCTTGAATGCCATCAGCATCCTTATCCTGCTGACGACCAAGAATCCAAATTGTATCAGCAGAGTAATAAATGCCAGTGTTATGTGTTACTACTTTATTTTCTAGTACATAATGCTGTACCTCTTCTACTGAAAGATCATAAACTTTTCTTTTACCTACAGGTGTAATTTTTGCAATTTTCATTATGCCATCTCTTTAAGTTTGACTTTGTTGTAATAACTTCACAATAGAGACATTTATGTTTCTGTTCCGGAGTTATTTTTCTAGGATTGACCCATTCATTAGTATCATATATCCCACCTATTAAATCAAGCGGTACTCTTTTAATTTCTTTAGTGTGAATATTTTGTATCATAGTAAGACCATAACGACCTATTTTACTTCTATGTTCTTTACTCTTACTTTTTGAAGCAACTTTTTTAACCCAATTATAAATTTCTTCTTCAGATTTTTTTCTATTTTTATTAGCCTAAGCAGATACTATACAATCCATTCCTATAATTAGATCTTTTGCTTCAATCCAATTATCATTAATTAAAAATTTATGTTTATCGGAACATACAACCTTATATCCATCTTCAAACTCAATTTCAAAACACTCAGGTTCGCCGTTCTCTAGTGTATCTGGATTCCAAACATGAGTTACTAGTTTAGTCCCCTTCAATGTATTCACAGTATCACCTACTAGAAAATCTTCAACATTTTTGAGGCCTGTTGGTGTGTGAATTTTTGTACCAGCAACTACACAACCACCACCAACAATGTCCTTTGGATACAATCCAATTTCCTTATAGGTGTGATTGACAACAAGCAATGGAATATCCTTCAATGTCAAATGAGGTGTGACCATACGGAACAATGATTTCAAAGACTTAGCACGAGACATATCTGCTACTGACTTTTCATTAGCAGCATCTTCAACTTCCTTCTTAGAAGCCAGGTTACCAACAGAGTCAATTACCATAACAACTTTTTCATTGCGAGTAATTTCATTCAACTGCTTCATGATATCAAATTTAAGTTCTTCAATATCAGTGATTGGTGTATGGATAACACGTTCCATATCAATACCAAATGATTCAAAATAAGTCTGTGGTGTACCAAACTCTGAATCATAAAATAGAAGAACACTATCAGGATATTGCTTCATATAAGCAGCTGCCATAAGGAGAGAAAAGGCAGACTTAAAGTGTTTAGATGGACCAGCCAAGACTGTGAGACCTGGTGTAAGACCACCTTCAACTCTACCAGATAGTGCCACGTTCACCATTGGAACGCTAGTTGTAATCATATCTTTCTTACCATAAATTTTAGATTCGGTAAGAAGTGAAGTATCATTAATAGTTGAATTCTTAATAAGGCGTTGAATAAGGGACATAAAAACTCCAATTAGATTATTGTTTGTATTTGTTTCAAATATTGTATCAGAATCAATACTTAATATATTACTATTCTTTAATTCAGGCAACTCGTCTTTTTTGCTTTTCATTCCGTGATTGGCTGCTAAAAGAAGGACAACTGCGAGAGGATCAAATACAATAACCAACAAAAGTATAACCCACCGAACAGCCATCTCAAGTGTATCAGGTCCTGAGGATCCATATATAGCCGCAGCAATGTACTTGATAGGACCAACTTCTGCTTCTGTCTTTTTGACACTCGATTCAAATTTAACTTTCTCTGTTTTGAGATTGGATAATACTTCCACATGTTGTGTCTTTTGTTTTGTGAGATCATCTCTAAGCTTCCTTTGCTTATCAGCAGCTTGTAAAGAACTTTGTGCTTGGCCTTTATCTGTCAGCTTTGTTACCGCAGCATCAATCTGGAATATCTGTTTATTAAGATCATCTATGGTAGATTGCTCATTGTCAATTTTAGATTGTACAATTTGGATTTGATCCGCATCACCAGTAGTTGATTGTAAATTTTGTTCAATGTGTGCTTTGGATAGAAATCCAAAAATACCCATACTACTAATTAACATCAACAGAAAAATAGCTAATGTTAGATAAGTCTTTAAAAGTAAAGGAGCACTCTTCCAATTCCTGTAAAGCCAGGATGTTGAAATAATTTTTGCAATTTCTAAAGTAGACCCCATAATAACAACAGGCCAATAAGAACCAGCAAAAACAGCCGTCAGACCTATTATGGAATAATAGGCAGAGACAGTAGAAAGACTTAAAGAAGTTAATAGGGCTAGATAATTAACCATTTACCAGGTCATCAAGTTTAGCTTTAAATTCTGCTAAAATTTTATCACGACCGGGCCATAGTATGTATTCTTTCTGTGGATCTTTTGAAAGATTGATAATCAATGGAATAATCATTTTATACATAGCTTCCATTTTCTCTTGAGCAGATACAGTAGTTGTTGCCAACACTTCTGCTTGCTTAGATAGATTATCAATTTGTTGTTTCTCATGCTGCTTCAATTCTTCTTCAGTGACAGCAGAAAATCCAAAATCAAAATCTACATTAATAGGTGCTTTAGCCATTTAATTTTCCTTAATCGTTATCGTACCAGGTTCTGTTCATTCTATTTAATTGATCGCCTTTAGGATCATTATAATACGAATAATCTGTAGCAGATTCACCATCAAATTTAATTTTAAAAGTTTTATATTCATTAAATTGTTTTAAATAAAATGCTCTATCATTTTTATTTTCTTTTATATTAAACCCATAACAACCGTAAATAGCATATTGATAACCGAAATGGTCTTGTTCAATATATAAAGCTCTTTTATAATCGTGCATTCTAATATCTTGGAAGGCACATTCAGATCTTACTTTGGTCAAACCTTCATCAAAATCACCGGAGAATGTAATTTTTAAGACAGGTAGATTGACACCATCAATCTTTATATATTTGATGAACTCATTAGCATATATGTCTCTCATACAAAGAAATCTTCCAACGATGCTTTCTTCTCAACACGCCAACCAATAGCGTCTAAGATAGTTTTAATTGGTTCAACAAAAGCTTTATCAAATTGCAGATCATAATCTATATATTGATCTAAGCCTAGCTGGCGTGGTAACGTTCCTGGACAAGATACTACATTTTCTCTCAAAGGATTAGGTACCTTCATGTAGCAGAATTTAATCTTATCACCACTCTGAACAGTAGGATGTCTAGAATCTAATTTCTTTTGTTTGAGAAGATGATTATATACTAAAGCACCTCGAACATGAATAGGTGTTGCTTTACGGTAGATAGAGTTTCGATCCTCATACTCTTGCATATTTTTACATCCGCGAGGAAAAGCAATTTCTTCAAAAGGTAAAGCAGCAAACTCCGTTCTAAATTTTTCAATAAATTTAATAACATCAGACTCTTCTTCATTCATAATAACATTAATACATTTCTTAATGCTTACACGACAAGAAGAAGGTGTAGAAGAACGTACAGCTTCAATACCCATGATCTTTAATTTAGGTTCAGAGTATGCCACACCTTCATTGTTCCAAACATTTAAGATATAACGTTTCTTAGCTGTCCAAATACCTTTATTGGCAATGGCTTCTCTCTTCATTTTCATTTTTTGTGAATAGGCATTAACATATTCACCAAGCTGCCCGTAACATTTATCAATAAAAGGTTCAAACTTATGTTCACAGGCTTCATCAATGAATTTGACGATGTCTGCAGTTGGACTATCCTGGAGATTGCATTGAGTGACAAGGTTGTCAAGCGTAATATACATAGAATCCGTATCGCTGGCCAAGACATAGTCAACATCCTTTGTTTTAAATAATTTATTAAGATACTTATTCATCTCACGTTCCATCCACTTAATAGCCAACTGGCCAGAGAGTGTGATAGACTCGGCTAATTTATTATCAAACCAGCGGAAGTATTCATTGGTAACTAGGAGAGAGCGCCGTACGCAGAATTCAGCTGGATTTTTTTGGCCAGCTGCATATTATGCGCCTGGGCAATTTCCTTCTGTTTCTGCGTACGTAGCTCTCGTAACTCCTTATCTGTTAATTGTGTGTAATCGATTGACATAACCATCCTTTTGATTTGCCTTTTGTTACGGGAACACCAGTTCGTGAGCTATTCCAAACTGATACATATGTTAGAGATTTTTCTAAACAAAATTCTTCTAATCTATTTGTGGTAAACATTTCTCCTTGTGGGGAAATAATATTAAACGTAGTTGATAAACAATCACGAATCTTTTCCTTATTATTAGCCCATCTTTTTTTACTTTCTATAGACATAAATTGAGAATGTACAGGTCGTTTCCTACCTGTATTATATTCTATAGCTTTTTGTATATTATTTCTACAAACGTTTTTTTTATATTGTCTTGATTCTTCTGTTTCATTCAACCTACGTGATTCAAGATTACGATTTACAATCTCAGGATCTTTCATTGGATTTGTATATTTAAATCTTTCAGAGTTTATTTTACTAAATGAACCATGTCCCCCTTCCATTAAATTATAACAAAGAGGATCTTTTAAATGAACACTTAGCAATTCTTGTTCTTTAACGTATGCTAAATGTTCATCCTCATCAGTGTAATTGAAAAGAGTTTCTCTTTTAAACGCCCATTTACCATAATGTTTAATTGCTCTTTTTAAAGCTAAACCAGAACCAAAATAATTATCTATCTCTTTATCTGTTTTATGAACACCTATATAATATCTGTCGTTAATTGTATTGGTTGTTTTGTAAACTATAATCATAAAATATCTCCTATCTTATAACTATTTAGCTAAAATACTAGTTACATAAAGCTAGAGTATACCTCTTTTTTTCATCTCTGCTTCAACCAATTCTATTTCCTTCTTTGCCTCAATCATTCTCTTCTTGAAGACAACACGATCATCATACATCTTTTCCATGAGCTTAGGTAGAAACCCTTGGTAGTCTTTATCAAACATACAGCCAGAACCAGCACAAGCTAGATTCTCAGACAACAATTGATTACGAACTGATGGTTCATTTAAATAACCATCTAGGATCTTCATAACACCATCTTCACCGTTGATGGAGGAGATATGACCAACATATGTCTCAGGTGAAATATTATATTGCATAATGATGTGTGGATAAAGAGAATTTAAGTCAAAAGAAACAACCCACTTATGCAAACCCTTATTAGGATCTTTAACATAAGCACCAATGATCTGACCATTCTTCTCACCAACACGCATCTGAGGAACAACAATATTCTGGCTCAAGAGATAGTTGTGAATAATGATATCCCACATACGCACCGATGTAAAAGCATCCTGATAGTTAACCTTACCATCATAAGCAATAGCAAAGATTTGTTCCATCAATTTTAATTTTTCATCTAAACGATTAACAAGAGCAACGTCCTTGATGTTATACTCAATAAACTTTTGATAATCATTTTTGTATAATCCAAACAAAGAATCATACTCAGAGTAATCCATCTTACGCTCACCAAGTTCAACATTGGCAATATGATCTAGACGATAAGATTCTTGATTAGTAAAGGAGAACTTCTTATACATCTGCATGTAATCAAGAGCAGCAATACCAACTAGATTATAAACAACTTGAGGTTCTCGCGTACCAATAGATACCTCACGTTCTTCAATAATTTCCCAAGGTGATAACTTCTTAGCCATGTTATTACCAAGAATACGACGAATGCGATTAACCAAATATGGAATATCAAACCCTTCAATATTCCAACCAGTCACAACATCAGGCGCATAGGCTTTAGAACGCCAGATATCCAAGAACTTAGTTAAAAGCTCTACCTCATCCTTACATCTAAGGTATTTGATATTCTCATCAGTGGTTGTAAATTCACCACAACCTAAAACAATATAGGTTTCATTCTTTTGTAATGTAATAGCTGTGATTTCTTTTTCAGCAGTGCTAGGATGCGGAAATCCTTGATCAGCAGCCACCTCAATATCAATATTAACCTTTGAGATTATCTTTGGATCATAATCAATATCACCAGCATAGTAGTCATTAATAAAGGTGTAAGTGTAGTTAGTTAGACCGTATATCTCAAAGCCTTCAACTTCTTTATACCTCTTAGCAAAGTCACGAGCTTCAGACATAGAACTAAATTCAATCTTATCAACCTGCTTACCTTTTAGATTACGATATGGACTATCACCACGTTTTGAGTGGACAAAAAGATAGGGCTTATAAGGAACAGATTGCTGGATCCGTTGACCATCTTCATAGCCACGGAGCAGAATTTCATTACGGTAGGTGGAAACATTTGTGTAAAATTTTGACATAATTAATATTAACTCACATAACAAAAAAAATCAAGGGGGAAATTAATCCCCCTTGTGTATTATTTACCGTTAATGATTACGAGTTCTTCAACTGTATAAGGCCACATTATAGAGTACTCCATGTTCTATGAGAAGAATAACTTTGGTTTCTTTCAAACTGTTTGGAGTAATTTTCTACATCAAGGATCGATTGTGGGTTACGATCTCTGATGTATTTCTCTTCTGGGCTCATATAACTATTATTGGTTTTTTTCTTAGTAAAAAGTTTCGCTAGAAATTTTGTCATAGAACAACCTCCTTTGCAATTCTTTGAATGTCACATCGTGAAACACCAATATCGGAAAGATCTTTATCCGAAAGTGCGCTTAATTCACGAACAGTGTGTCTTATCCTGGATTGGCGATTAAGCCAACCAGATAATCTTTTTTTAAATTTATTCATTTTAGTCCTCTTTATTTTTTTCTGCTAAAAATTGCTTCTTAGTTGTCTTAGTGGTTTCAGCCTCAGAAGGATCTTTAATCTCAACTTTCTTGGGCTTCTTGGATTCAGGAATGATATTCTCAAGCCAGATCTTTAACATACCATTAATCAAGTCAGCATTTTTAATTTCCACAGTATCGGCAATAGAGAACTTACGAGTAAAATTACGATCGGCAATACCCTTATAGAGGTAGGTATTATTGATGCCTTCATCATACATATCGGCTAGTTGAGAGTGGCCTGAAACAATAAGTGTTCCATCATTAATTTCAATATCAAGATTTTGCTTACCGAAACCAGCAACAGCCATTTCAATTACATACTTGTTCTCGTCAACTTTAACAATATTATATGGTGGGTAGTTTGGAATCGTCTTAGAAAGAGCAGCATGAGCCTCTTCCATTCTTTTAATCATTGGCTCATAACCAACAAAGAACTTATCAATTGTAGGCATATCAAATAGTTTTGCGATATCAAATTGTGTCATAAAGACCTCCTATTAAGCAAGGTTGATTGTTGTAATGTAGATCCATCAGGCATCTACATAAATATATATAACGATTAACTCCAATTAAAGCACCCGGGTAGCTACTCTTTTTTCGCTGGGCTAAGGAAATATTTCATGCAACCTATTACAATTATGGATAATGCTAAAAAGTATCTTATTAATACTTGTGTGTCACAGAATAAACCGGCCATTAGGTTAGAGGTCAAAGGTGGTGGTTGTGCTGGATTTAGTTACGATTATAGTTTTGTTGACAATGAACAAATTGAAGATATGGACGAGGTTGTTGATTTGGACGGGGAACATAAATTCGTTGTCGATGGAATAAGTTTAATGTATGTATTAGGAACTATGTTAGATTACGAGGAAAAACTTGGCAATAACAGATTAGTTTTAATTAATCCAAACGAAACTTCTTCTTGCGGCTGTGGTAAAAGCTTTAGTATATAAGGTGATGGATATGGATATTTTAAAATTAATTGGTCAAGTAGGATTTCCAATTGCTTCATCCTTAGTGGGTGGATATTTTATATTTTTAACAATAAAATTTATTTTAGCAGGTGTTATGAGTTCCGTTAAAGGAATGGCTGGTATCATTACAGCTTTGGATAATAGAGTGAAAACAATGAATCATGATCTCATTAGAATTGATACATTAATGAGTGATGCTTTGGGCTTAAGACCTGACATTGATCGTATAGCTCGAGCAGATGGAAAGAATGACGCAAGGAGAGACTAATGAAGGTAGTATTAATTACATTCATGATGTTGATATCTAACTCTGTTATGGCTTTTGAAATTAAAAATATACACACACCACATAGATTATCAGGTTTTGGAAGACCTACACCAATAGATCATCCACCTAGACATCATCGTTATCATTGGGGTTATTGCATGAACGGTGCAGGTAAATGCCTCATCGCTGTAGATCAATTATAATAAGGAGAGCATAATGGCTTTAAAAGATAAAACAGGAAAAGTATTGAGTCGCAGTGAAGGTGAAGCAGTTCTCAAAGGACGCGCCAGTATCACAATTACAATTTATGCAGCTATTTTAGCTCTTTGTACATTACTTAGCAATGGTATTAGTGGTAGAATTTTAACAGATAACATTACAGCTAACGATGCTTGGAATTACTATCAAGCTAAATCAATTAAACAAGATTTGTATGAGGTTGCTTCTAACATCACTCCAGATAAAAGCTTAGTTGATTCCTATAAGAATTATATTGGTAAATTAGAAAAAGAAAGAGCAGATATCTCTGCAAAAGCTAAAGGTCTTGAAGAAGACCGTGATGCTGCTAAGAAACGCAGTCCATATTTTAGCTATGCCAATACTGTTTTACAAATTTCTATCGTCCTAAGCACAACAGCTATTTTAGCCGTTAGTATGACATTGTGGTATGCTAGTATTGGTACTGGTGTTCTTGGTATTCTTTTACTCTGCAATGGGATATGGTATTTCCTACCATTTTAATGAATGTATGAAATAATTGCTAGGCGTTTACGCAATGGCAAGAAACAATATTCTGTATATTTGAGAGGTAGGTTAGTGTTTATGACCCACCTCTCAACTAATTTAAATTTTTATATTGAACATAACGAGAAGATTAAAAATGGATCTAACAGCTTTAGCTAACGCCATCAACCAATACGGATTTCCAATTATTGCAGCTTGTGGAATTGGATATATTGTGTATTATGTATATCAATGGGCTACTGTAGAAATTAAACCAGTATTATCTGATGCTAACTCAGTTCTAATAGCATTGATTGATCGTATTAGAATGTTGGATAATGATCTTATTAGATTAAATCAAAAATTAAATGTAGTCTTATCATTGCGTAGCAAACATCTAGAACAAATAAGACACATTCAAATGAACGATGACAACGAACAATAATTACTTGCTCGTTGCTCTATAAACACCATCCCAATTTTTAGGTGGATTAATCTTATAGTCTTCGATACGCTCTATCATTAATTCATAATAATGATCTAACTTTCTATTAAAACATTTTCTAAGGTCTGTTGCATATTGAATAGCACGTTCCCAATCACCTGCTTTGTAAATCTCTAAGAATTTAGTGTGTGTCATCACATGGCTTTTTGCCCAATCAGCATTATCAAGCACAGTGTAAATGTCAACACCATCCTTCTTACCTTTGACAGCAATTGTATCTAATTGAATAACTCTGTACTCATTCTTAACTTGATTAGCAGTCTCTGGACCAAGGATTAATAATACACCATAGTTCTTAGATTGACCTTCAAGGCGAGATGCTAGATTGACACCATCACCGAGACAAGTGTAATCAAACCTTTGAGTGCTACCCATGTTACCAACAACGACAGTAGCAGTATTGATGCCCAATCCCATCCCGAATGCAGGGACGCCTTCCGCTCCAACTTCTTTATTAAATTCATCTAACTTTCCTAACATTTTTAACGCTGCTTTCACAGCTCGCTTAGCATGGTTTGGTTCATCTAAAGGAGCGTTCCAAAATGCCATTTGAGCATCACCAATGTACTTATCTAAAGTACCATTTTCTTCAAGAATAGATGATGTCATCGCAGTCATATAGCGATTCATTATCTTTGTTAATCCTTGAACATCACTACCATAATGCTCAGATATAGCAGTGAAACCACGCACGTCAGTAAACATAATGCTGAGTTCACGAGACTCTCCTCCCAGTTGTAGCAACTCAGGATTCTTTTGTAATTTCTCTACCATATCAGGTGATAAGTACGTCCCAAATTGCTTTTTAATTTGTAATTTTTGTAGATACTCATTTATCATTCTTTGAGCAATCACTGTGCCGTATGTGATCAACGTAGAGAATAAAATATAAGATACATCCCACAATTCCATATTACTAGAAAATAAAAATTGTGGTAGATAAGCCAATGTGCAAACGACAATAAGTAATATTGGAATAGTAGCTAACACAGGGATTCGTGGTATTACTAATATAATAAGAGTAATTAATAAAATCGTTGCTAGAAGTTCTAATGTTGGTGCATAGGAATATCTTACAGGTGTTGTACCATTAAACACAGAGATAAGTGCATTGGCTTGAACGGTATGAGCAAATTGTTCACCACGTGGTGTTGCAATCACATTAGCAATTCCAGATGCAGATAATCCAATGATAACAGACTTACCTTCTACATCTTCTTTCTTTACATCGAGGAAATCAATTGTCCTATAGTTAGAGGACCAATCAATCCATATTCTGCCATTTTTATCCGTAGAAATAGTATTGAACTTAGGAATGCGAACAGCAGCAATACCTGAATCATCAGCTTTAATTTGGAACGAAGGGTCATCTGTAGCAGCTCTTATTGTTTCTAGAGGTAGAGAAGGATACAATTGACCATTTATGTTAACGACCATTGGCATGCGTCGTACAACACCATCCACCTCAGGTGTGGAAGCAATGATACCAACTCCCGATGCGGCATCTGCAAGGATTTTGATAGGGCTAACAGCTCCATTCCAACTATAAGCATAAGGGGCAGGATTATTACCAATAGCAGCAAAGCCACGACGAACAGCATCTGGCTTTTGGTTTTGGTTTGTTGGTGTTTGAGCAATGATCACTCCTCCAGTTCCAATAGCATCAGCAAACTCTTTATCGTGCCCTGCTCTATCTGGTTCTGAGAATAGAATAGGCATAACAATAAGACCGGCACCATACTCTCTAAGTTGCATGATCTTATCTGCAAATATCTTTCTATCCAATGGCCATTGACCAAGCTTTTCTAAAGTCTTATCTGATACTTCCACAATAACAACATCTTCATTCGTTGTTACAGGTTTGCTTGTTAAA
>Ga0164297_10002712_pt1 | contig 17244 bp, 13 predicted proteins | sample GEODES058metaG_FD_113539 | JGI IMG/M metagenome (GOLD analysis project Ga0164297, IMG submission 113539) | Dystrophic lake water microbial communities from Trout Bog Lake, Wisconsin, USA - GEODES058 metaG | ecosystem: Environmental > Aquatic > Freshwater > Lake | place: USA: Trout Bog Lake...
ACATTTGAATCCGGACGCCCATCTTTGATGGGCGCCTGATACAATTGATTTATCGGTAACGTTGCCCTTAAACACTGAGCCGGACACCCTTTGGGTGTCCGGTTTATAATGTTCAAGGGTGTATAGTGAATCCGACCGATCCAACCCACCCATTTTACTTGTTTCGTGATTTTCAACCGGGCGGTCAACTGATGAACCTGTTTACCACACAAAATCAGATTATTTCAATGGACGAATTGACCCCCTACGTGCAGCGACACCGGATTGCCCTGGATTACACGGTCAATGGACGCAACATGAACTTTCTTACCGATATCATCGCACCAATTTATGACTACGTGTCAATCAGTATGTTGACACCGATCCTACGCAGAAACCTGTCTATGTTACCGCGTCCAATGCCCCAACCCCTCGTATACAATCCACGGCAACCCTGGGTAAACTGCCAAACGCACATCTCGCATCCGACCATACTTAACCCCCTTTTTGCAGTTCCTGATGCAACTAAATCGACAAAAAGTCGACATAGACATACCACCACCGGTGGACGAACTCATCGTAAACGATGTCGGCGGCGTTCAACCCAACGGCGTCGCAGAGGGTGAAAATATTGATTTACAATAATCCTCAGTGTTGTACTCAAATCGTCTCCATGTTTCCTTCTTATTTCAGTCCCATGTCAGTTCCAGTACGTGCCATCGTCATTCCACCAGGTCTACATTGTGATTTTTATTTTTTTACCAAGAACAGAAACAACTTGGTAAAAAAACGTAGACGCATTAGACACCTCTATCATCGACGGTCAGTAACAGGGCTTCTTCCGGGGTCAAAAACGCACGTTTGCTGCCGGGCCCTTTGGGTTGCCGCATCATCATTTCCAGCAGCACACATAGACCGGCCAGAAGGACCGGTTTGGTCGACGCCTCCGTGTAGGTTTCCATAGATTGTATGCGGTTGAGGTACCCGATGACCTTGGTTTTTCCGGCAGAGTCCATGCGGGCCCCCGTGTTGCGTTTTTGGGTCAGGTCGCGCACCTTGAACACCATTTGTTGGTGGTCAAACAGTGACCAGTAGCCGATCAAATCGGCCAGCCTGGCCCGCGGCGGGGCGGTCACGCTCTTGCTCGCGGGAAAAAAGACGTCAATGTCTTCGGGTGCTCCGGGTCCCCAGACGCTCTTTAAAGGAACGGTAGGAACGGTAGGAACGGCCGGTTCAGGGTTGGCCGGGTCGGCCGCGCGGGGCGTGTCAGATACGAACAATTTGCGGGTGACGGACAGTTCCCCCCGCCGGTTGTCCACCACCATCATCCACCACCCCCGACGGGGATCCGTGGCGCGGGTCGAGGCTTGCCACCGCGCCTCCAGGTACCGCTGGATCGCGGGGTACGTCTTGCCCCCGGTCGTCGCCGCCTGCAGCCGTTCGTCGGGCATCAGTGCATCGAGCGCGTGGGCCACCAGCGCGTCTTCCAGGTCGGCCTCTTTCCAACCGTGCAGACGGCGCCAGTCTTCGGTCAGGACCGAGGCCGCGTGGTCGTACCAATCCCAGTTTTTAGGAGGAACGTCGGCCGACGGCGCGCCGCGGAGAGCCTGGTCCACCTGGGCACGGATGCGCGCGCCCCAGTCGACGGCCTCTTTGGGACTGGCGGCGGCCGCGGACGTCGGAGAAAGGAACGGAGGTGGCGGCGGCGGCGGCACCACCACATCCGTACGATTCGGTACAATCTGGTTGGGAAGTTTGAGGATCATGCGTTCCGGCCGGTACGGCACCGGCACGGTCCGTTCGTAGAGAGAAGCCGCTTCGTCGGTCACTTCCGTCGGTTGGAAGAGATACGTGTCCCCGCGGTTGATCAGGTAACCGGCGCGCCCCCACCGGTCGGTCAACGTATTGGTACGCTGCTCGATCATGTGCGTCAAGGCGGCATAGATGTGGTCGATCGGGTACTCACGTCGCACGTTGATGGCGCGGATCAAGGGGAGCTGTTGGTAATACGGACTTTCGCGGAACAGTTGCTTGACACGGTCGACAATCTGGTGCAAGTTGGTCAAGGTATTTTGTTGCATATACGTCGTACGATCCAGTTCAAGAGATCGCGGTGGCTCCGTTCCTTCCTCCGACGAGGCACCATTGCACTGAAAGGCACAGTTGGATTGGTAGTCACATAAATCGGAATACGGCCGGTCACCGACCTGAAAGTCTATGAGAGAGCGCGACGACGAAAGACGGATCTTTAGGCGTTGGTTGGCCGCCAAGGCCTGGAGACGTTCGACCGTGAAATGCGTCTGGGACAAATGGAGCACGCAGTCGACCGCCACCGTCTTGATCAGACGGGTCACCTGGCCGATTTTAGCCGCTTTGCGGTACGCCATACGGTAAATGTATTGATCCACCGTCTCTTCCGTCAACGGAGGCGTCTCCGTTTCTTTCGCCGCCACCTGGCCACTTTCTTTCCCTAAATCTGGTGTTGGTGGTGTTGGTGGTCCAGTTCTGGTTCCGGTTCCGGTTCCAAAAACGGTTTCTAACAATGTCAGGGGTTTAGGTTTAGCCGATTGGCTCGATTCCGTCATCTCAGACACGTTGGTGGTCATAGACGACGGATTTAGTACCTCGGCGGCGGCGGACGGATTTCCTAAAGAAGAAGTTGAGGTTGACGGAATCGACGCATCCGCATCCGGTTTGGGTTCAGATTCAGGTTTAGTCATAGTGGGATCAGCGACGGAAGGAACGGAGGCGGCGGACGGATTTCCTAAAGAAGAAGTTGAGGTTGACGGAATCGAATCATCCGTATCCGGTTTAGCTTCAGGTTTAGACGGATTGGGTCCGTCGGTGTCCGACTTTGGGTCCAAGGAACCTCCTAAAGCCAAAGCCAAAGAGGGATTCGGCGATAAAGGTTTGGCTTCCGTGGCTTCCGTGGCTTCCGTGGCTTCCGTGGCTTCCGTAGCTTCCGTGGCTTCCGTAGCTTCCGTACCTTTCTCATCGGTATTGGTGTTGGTATTGGTGTTTTCGTTGTTTCCTAAACTTAAACTTGTGGCAACTTTAGCTAAAGAGGAATTTGTGGTGGCGGAAGGAACGGCGACGACGTCGGGTGCCGGGGTGGTGGGTGCCACCGTCGTCGCCAGCGTCGTGGCGTGCAAATAGATTTCCACGTTTCGTTCTTCAAACGGCAAGGCGCAGTGACTCAAGTTCCGCACGCCGCGTCCGATAATCTGTTCTGCCCGGTTCAGGTTGTACCACGGTTCCATCAAATGGATTTGTCGAATGTTTTTAAAATCCAGTCCTTCGGAGGCCGCTTTAGAGATCAATACCACTTTGATGTTGGCCCCGTACCGGTTGTCCGGATGCACCACTGCGCCTAAATCGGCTACGTTGTCGTGCGAAAACGCCTTGTCGCCGGTGATCATGACGTATTGCGCCGGTCGGAACTGGTTCAGATTGGCGGCGAACGTCGACCGCGGTTGCATCGTCAAGGCGTCCAGGAGGTCGTCCCCCCGCGGCGGATTTAGGAACAACGGGTGCGGCCGTCCTCCGCGGTCGCTGACGTACCGCGTGAACCCCATTTCTTCTAAAGCCAACGCCATCGGTACCAACCCACCATCGATGTATTGGGAGTAGATCAAGACGATGCCGGTGGATTCCCGTACTTTAGCCGTGATCGTGGCAATCTTGCCGCTGTACTTGCCGATGTTTTCCGGGGCAAACAGTCGTTCCACCCCGGGCTTGTATTGAAATGCGTCGCGCTCCGGCACGCCCTGGAGCTGTTCGCGTGAATCCATCGTGGCCCGCAGTCCCTGTTTGCCGATCAGTTCCGTTCCTTTTGTCACCGCCGCCTCCGCCATCTCCGCCTCTTCGCCGGGATCGAGTCTAAATATCGGCAAGGTGGGGTAGACCATGTTCAGGGCCTGGATCGGTCCTTGGATGGCTTCGTAATTGAGTCCGTCCAGGTCGCCCACTTCTTCGGCTAAATCCAACGCCGTTTCCTCAGAGGTTGCTTCTTCTTCGTCTACTAAATCCGCGGCCGTGGCCGCCGTGGCCGCCGTGGCCGTATCCGGAACGATCAACAAAGACAGTTTAGACGTTTTGGAGGAAGAAGGGCTCGGACCAGAGGCCAAACGTTTCGCAAAGGTCGCGTCGAGGATCAGTTGGTATCCCCGCCGTTGGGCGCTACCGATGGGCGAGTAGTGCAGCCACGCCCCCCCGTCCTCGTTGTCCGCCGTCGTGCGGACATGTCCGTTGCCCATGACCACCCGGTAAGGGAAGGTATAGGGATTTTCGCCGCGGACGTACGACACGTACCCCGTCAGTTTGCGTACCAACAGCTCGCGTCCTCCTTCCTGGCCGTCGGCCGCCGGGACAAAGTTGCCGCGGGCGTCAAACACGTCGCCGACTTTGATTTCGCTGCGGCCGTCGACGGCGTTGAGGAGGTTGGTCCACCATACGACTTCTTTGTACGAATTGTAGAGCGGGGTGGCCGTCATCATCAGCAGGCGGACATTCTCCGCCGTTTTCACCACTTCCAGCAGGGCCTTGGCCACCGTTTTGGACGTGGGGTTGTCGTCGGCAATACGAATGTTGTGGACTTCGTCGATCACGATCAACCGATGGCTAAACCTTTGGCGCAGGTTGTGGCGGCGGAGCCGCGGATTGTCGCCGCCTTTTGTCGCCACTTTCGTGATGTAGTTGCCCAGCTGGATGTATCCCATGAATTTGTAGTACTTGTTGATCAGGTTGTTCATCGTCCTCACGATGCTTTCGCGGTGGCGCACCGTGTCTTCCGTCGGCAGCCGGGTCGGGTCGATCTCGCCCAAAAGGTCGGCGCCGACGCAGGTGCGGAGGTTCCACTGACCGTGCTCGAACCGGAGACGGTTCGGGTCAAAAAGTTGGAGGCGAAAATTTTCTTGCACATTGGGGGAGGCGACCACGAGAATGCGGGGGACACTGGAGTTACCGGACTGGACCCCCATTTGCTTGATGTATTGCCGCATTTCTTCGCACACGCCGATGGCGCTGCACGTCTTGCCGCTGCCGAGACCGTGGTACAGCAACAGGGCGTTGTAGGGCGTTTGCAAGGACAAGAAGTTTTTCACAAAGAGTTGGTGGGGGAGGATCTCGAACCCGGTGTGGCAGAGTTCTTCGGCGGTGGCACGGATGTCGCGAATACGACCGTCGTAGGGCGTTTCGTGGAATTCTTGTTTTTGAGCCAGCTGTTGGCTAAAGGCCGGGTCGCCGATCAGAGGGTACATGGCCGCTTCTACCTCCGACACCACCTTTTGCGTCTCTGCGTCCGCGGCCATAGACACTGCTTGTGCTTGTGGTTGTGGTTCCGTCCCTTGGGTCTGCGTCCCTTGGGCCTGCGTCCCTTGGGCCTGCGTCCCTTGGGCCTGCGTCATCCTGATTTTGCCCAATTTACGGGGTTTGGTCTGACGTTCCGGACGGGGTTCAGGTAAGATGGGCGCTTCCGTCGGTGCCAATTCTGGTTCTGGTTCTGTTGCCGGTTCTGGTTCCGGTTCCGGTTCCGGTTCCGGCTCCGGCTCCGGCTCCGGCTCCGGCTCCACTGGACGAGGTTCATATACGGGTTCTTGGGGGGGTGTTATTTGCTCCGGTTGCATTACTGCCGCTTCCGCCGACGGTAGTGCAGCAGCAGCAGCAGCAGCAGTGGTAGCCGCAAAAGGAACAGAGGCAGCCGACGAAACGAGCAAAGCAGTGGTACCGACGGCCGGCGAGAGCATCGCGGTCTGGGCCAGGGTCGCTGTGGCGGATTCTATGTTGGTTGCCGCAGCAGCCGCCAAAGAGGAAAGGACTGGCACACAGACCCCTTCTCGGTTGCGCCGGGTCCCGCGCGGACACCGCTTCGGTTTCACCGTTGGGGGGGAAGGACTCGAAGCCGGAACCGGAACTGGAACCTTTTTCTTACGTGATGTTGCTCGTGGCAATGCCATACTTGCCATATAGCATTACCACAGAAACGCCGTTAACTCTTTCTTTCTTTCTATGATTTCAATTTCAATAGAAACCATAGAAACCATAGAAATTCAAGAACATTTCCCACGAGAATCTGTATATGACACTGTTCCAGCCTTCCAACGGAACAATGAATGTATAGGAAACCCCCCCGCCCCCCTCAGATCCCTATACATTCATTGGTGGTACATGGTACATGCCGTGTGCATGCATTTCTATGATGATTCGCCCGGTGGGCCATAGACGGATCTATGCATGCGCGCCGTGAGGCGCGCCTATGCGGGCGCACGGCGTGTCGCCGAGGCCACGGCGATTGGCCTTTCCCTTCTATATCTATGATCTATGAAAATCATCATGATAGATATAGTGGGTGGTGGGTACAACGCACAATGTCCCACCTGCAACCAACCACGACCGTGGTGCGCGCAGGAAAATATACCTTTCAGATCACCGACAACCCGTCATTTGACTATGAGGGTAGACTCAATAGCCGAAACTTCCGGATCGGGGGGCATTTATGATAGATGCGTCGACGTTTCTGTCGTTTTCAGAGGTCAATCTTTAGAGGCATCTATTCCTTATGCTATGTACGACTCTGAATGTACGTTAGATCCTGAGATTCCTTTAGGGAGGGGCGGCGGTTCGGTTCTGATGATTCAATCCCTACTCAATCATGTTCATAAACAGATACCACTATTGACCGAGATTCATTTCGAGGACAAGTCAAAGATAGAATGCGCGACGGAAGATGAACTATCGGTTTCCAAGAACCGTAAAAAAGGAACGCCACTTAAGCCTGCTCCATTGTATTATTTATCTATTGCGTTCAACGGTAAAACCTGGTACGAAAAATACTTCAACGCTCGATACAAAGACCCAGCAAAGCACCGTGATTATCGAGAACGGGTAGAATACGTATTACATTCACGGGAATTGAAATCCAATACGTCCTTTGAAGATTTCATGAAAATATTGGGTATACCAAAAATAAAAGATAATACAGTAAAAATCCGTATGATTAACATGTGTAACACACACATATTACCATATTACCAACTGGCCGATACATTCGGAGAATTATTCAAATCTATACCCAAGGAGAAACGGTGCGAGGTTCGTGGTTGGATCGAACCTTTTATGGTTCATTTTTTGGGAAATACTTTTACACATGAAGGGTGGATCATAGATTTACCTCTCACAGAAGGGATGATTACCGGTGGACGTGAACGTAGTAGAAAAGGAACTCGACGTAAACATAGAATTGGACGTAAGTGTAAGTGTAAGAGCAGGCGGGTCATGAAAAAGTAAATTAGAGAGAGATTGCTGCGGTGTATGTATACGTACGATCATGTTTGACCCGTCATTGATACAATTTACTACGACCCAAACCACCTTAACCGTCGGCAAATATACGTTCCTCATCACGGACAATACAAATTTATACGATGGCCGCATTTCGTGTCGGTACTTCATGATCGGCGGAGAGTTTTGGAAATGTCTCCATGTTTTCATCGATTATAAGGACGAATTGCCAGTATCTGCATGCATCCCCGATAATAGCATGTATACCAACACCATATTTGCCGATGATGAAAGCCCGTACCAAGATAATTGCCTCGATCAGGAGGGCTTCATCGTGATGTTTCGTACTCTGATGAACCACGTGCACACGCAGTTGCCGAGCATCACCAAAGTCGACTTTCACGATAAAACGCACATGGACTGTGAAACGGAACACGAGACGTTTAGTGGCGGCACCTACTTGACTCGGCTCTCAGTGGCACTGTACGACCTGTCCATCGCGTTCAACGGCAAGACGTGGTTCGAACACTACTTTCACGCCCGCATGAAAGACGCCGACAGACACCGGGCTTACCGCGCACGCGTCGACCAATTGTTGCATTCGTCGGAACTGAAAGCCGGCATCCCATTCAACGAATTCATTTACTCCATATCGGTGGTCATCGGAGATGTGTACCAGTGGGTCGCGCCGCTCCAGCCCAGCTACGACGCCTCGGCGACGTTTGGCGAGTTTTTCCAGGCGATGCCCCGGGCGGACCGGTGCCGCCTGGTGCGTTACTGGATTTCGTACTTTATGAAACACCACCTGGGGGACGTCTTTTCCCACTCTGGGTGGGTCCTCGACTTGCCGCTGAGCGATGCGCCGACGGCCGCCCCCGACGACGCCTACTATTGCCCCCAAGATCCCCTGTACGGCGTCCTGTACGAACGGTTCTACTATAGGTTTGAGGCACTCACGACCGCCGACCAGGTTTGATTGATTCATTCTATGACTATGATTCTAATGTTCTACGACGAACATCATAGAGCATTAGAGCATTTAGAGCATTAGAGCATTAGAGCATTTAGAGCATTAGAGCATTTAGAGCATTAGAGCATTTAGAGCATTAGAGCATTAGAGCATTTAGAGCATTTAGAGCATTAGAGCATTAGAGCATTTAGAGCATTAGAGCATTTAGAGCATTAGAGCATTTAGAGCATTAGAGCATTTAGAGCATTAGAGCATTTAGAGCATTAGAGCATTAGATAGACACACAAAATGAATGTATAGGAAACCCCCCCGCCCCCCTCAGATCCCTATACATTCATTGGTGGTACATGGTACATTGCCTGCCATCATGCATTTCTATGATGATTCGCCCGGTGGGCCTACGACGGATCTATGCATGCGCGCCGTGAGGCGCGCCTATGCGGGCGCACGGCGTGTCGCCGAGGCCACAGCGATCCCTGGCGATTTGGCTCTTCTCGTGGTTGATGCCTTTTTCATGTTCTCGTGTTCTCGTGTTCTCGTGTTCTCATGTTCTCATGTTCTCATGTTCTCATGTTCTCATGTTCTCATGTTCTCATGTTCTAATGTTCTATGAAAGAATCGTAAAACATTAGAAGGCTGGAACAGATCGATTGGTAGTGGTAAGATCACTCCATCAACAAGAGTTGGTATCGGGTGAGGCAACTCTCGATGTGGTACAGCAACCGTTTTTTTTCTATGTTGTACGGCCGAATAGAGCGCAGACAGTCGTCAAACGTTTTCCACTGCATGCAGCTAACCTCGGCGCGTTCATAGTTGTCCATGTTGCGCTGTACGCTGTGTTCGTACGGAATATACATCAAATAGTACTTGTGTTTGTAAGATTTGTAGTTGGACCCGAGAAAGATTTCTTCAAACGGCATCAGATTCTTGATGTTTTTCATGTAGCGCATGGGGAACCCGGTTTCCTCCACCATTTCGCGGATGGCGCAGTCGTAGTCGCGTTCCTGGTAGTTGCGGCGGCCTTTAGGAAATCCCCACTCGGCTTCTTCAAAGGTGCCGAACTGGTCGCTTTCGTCGATGATGGAGGCGAGAAGCGTCTGGTCTTTCACCGGCAATTTGGTGTTCGCCGGCAGCGGGGCGGTAGTTTGTGCCTCCGGATCTTTGGAGGAGACCGGTTTCGACGCAGCCCGCATCTTCTCAAACTTTTCGCCCGAGGCGGTTTCTTCGTGGCGGTATTTGGAGGTCTGAGTGAATCCACTGCCGGTGCCGGTGGTCGCTGCGACACATTTTGCAGGCGCCGTTGGCGTCGGTGTCGGTGTCGGTGTCGGTGTCGGTGTCGGCGGGTTCCATAATTCGTTCCAGAGCACGTCAAACGGCAGAGTGCGGATGCGTTCCTTTTCCCGTCGGGTCATTTGTTTGAACATGTTGAGCAGGTACCGCCGGTTCACGCCGTTTTCACGGACTTGGTACTTGCCCCTCAAAAAGTCCACATACCCCAAAGTGTCTTTGCGGCGAATCATGAGGTACTCGCGCCGTCCGTGCTCCGGGTTGATGCGGAAAATGATGACGCCGAAACTGGTGATGGGCATTTTGCACTGGTGAAACGTGTGGCCGTATTTGCCGCAATTGTTGCACGTGCCGTTGCCCCCTCCGCCGGTGGACGCCACGACCCGGCTCGCGTACGTGTCTTCGTACGCCACCGCCCTATTCTCCGGCGTTGCGGTAGCCAATTGGGATTCGCTCCGCGAATCCTGGCGAAGCTCGTCCGTGAATTGCTGCGCTGTGCGGCGAGGCGTCGTGCGGTACGCATTCGCTGACGGCGGATGGAGTTCCGTACTGGTACTGCCGGTTGGTTTTCCTTTACATTGATACTGATACTGATGATACATATTTTGGTTCTGGTTCATCTTCATGAAACGGTATAATGTGATTGTTCTAATGTTTTATGTGTATGTTACATACACAACACAACATAGAACATTAGAACATAGAACATTAGAACATAGAACATTAGAACATAGAACATTAGAACATAGAACATTAGAACATTAGACAGACCGAGCCGCAGATGACGACGTCGTGTACAGCAACGTTGGACCCCACGGTCTGGGGACCGCACTACTGGTTTTTTCTCCACACCGTCGCGTACCATTACCCCGAGACTCCGAACGAGGTGACCAAACGCAAATACTACGATTTGATTCAAAACCTGCCCCTCTTTGTTCCCCACGTCGACATGGGCGACCGGTTTAGTGAGATGCTGGACAAGTATCCGGTGACTCCGTACCTCGACAACCGCGAATCGTTCATGCGGTGGGTGTGGTTCATCCACAACAAGATGAACGCGCAGCTCGGCAAGGACGAAATGACGTTGTGGACGGCCGTCGACGCGTACATGACGCATTTTTTGCCGGAACCCGTGTCGGTATCCGAGACGACGCAACTGCGCAAGATGGTGACCGTGGCCCTCTTGGCCAGCACTCTATTGGTCGTCATCTATGTCTTTGCGTAATGTAATATACCGTCATGCGTATCGAACTGTTATTGATTCTCGCGACCGCCTTGATTGTCGCGCATATTTACACCGAAGGGCGATATATGAAATACCTGTACATGTACACGAAATACTACCGTATCGCGGGGGTCATTTTAGGCGCCCTGTTCATCTATTACGTGATTCGCAAGAACCCTTTGCGGGCGCGGGAAATGGTCGTGGCGTCGAACGAGTATCTCAAAAACGGCGGGATCGGGATTGACCGTACCACGCGCCACGTCTTGTCGGCGGCGTCGATGCCCCTGCTGAATTTTGTAAACCACGCGAGCCCGAGCGCGAGTAGTACGATGGTCGGTGGTGGAGGGGGGCGGTCTCGGGCGAATCGGATCCCGTCGTCACAGTTGCAAGCGCGTCCCACGTCGGTCCCGCAGTACGCCGGTGGTGGTGGCAGCGTCGGCGGCCAACGCGGCGCGGAACGGGTGAAGCGTTCGGTCAGCGAAACCAAGAAAAAGTTTGTGGCCTCGCGGCAAAACTGGAAATGCCTGACGTGCGGGGAAACCTTGCCGGCGACCTACCAGGTCGACCACATCGTGCCCCTGGAGAACTATGGCACCAACGACATTCAGAACCTGCGCGCACTGTGCCCCAACTGTCACGCCATGAAAACCGCCATGGACAACATCATTTGAGACCGCCGTCGGCAAAGTCTTCCCGACACAATGTATAGTGAACATTTGAACATTGATTCGAACATTTGAACAATAGTCATAGTCATGGTACATCCAGGCCAAAGGCGACAAGGTTGCCTTGGTAACCACCGGCATAGAAAAACTGGTGGTGCTGCTGGTGCTGCTGCAGCTGCTGCTTCGCCTACAGTCGCCCAAGCCCCAGCGCAACCACCTTCCTCCGACGCACGGTCCACGTTGATCCAGTACGGTATCTTGGTGGCGACGACGGTTTTCGTGGGGGTCATGCTGTACTATTTCTCCGACGACCCCGCTGCTCTGACCGGACGCACCTATTTGTACGCCACCCTGTTGCTCGTCGTACTCTTTGCCGCGGCCATTTATGCTTACCGAGGGGGGGTGATGTATGATAAAGACGCCGCGTCGGGAGGGTGGTCCATACGTCCTTCAACGCTGATGGTTGGTGCTGCCGTGGCGGTGGCCGTGGCCGTGTTTGCGTACGTCTACGTCCACGCCCCGGCCGCTACCGTGGTGATTCTGACCTTTTTCCTAAACATGGTCTTGTTTTTGATGGTGCTGGTGGCCCTCGTGTTCCTCGGCAACGTCGCGACCAACTATTTGAAACGTTCCGACGGCATTCTGGCCTTTCTGCTCGAATTCATTTTCTACATTCCGTGTCTTCTGAGCGCCGGCGCGCGGGGACTGTGGGCCGACTGGAAAATGACGCCGCCCTTGTCCGCCGTGCTTCTCGCCTTTGAGCTCGTCCTCATTTTGGCGTACCTCTACGTTCCGGTCCTGATCCAACGGGCCGTCACGCCGTCCGGCGCGATTGTGTTGCAGGGTCCGCCCGTGTTCCTGGACCAGGGCGCGGTGACCGTGGGGACGAGCGACGCGGCGAGAACTTCTGCGAACAGTACGGTGGCCAACAACATTTTGCCTCAAGGTATCGGGGGTGACCCCCCGGCGTCGCAGTACAACGCCGACTATGCGTTGTCGTTGTGGGTCGCGGTGAACCCTGGAGGCACGGCGTCGACGTCCACGCAGGTGCCCAACGGCGTCGAAGCGCCGGTATTTTCTTATGGCACTCCCACGTCTTACAAACCGCGTATGAATTACGACGTGGGGCGCGACGTCTACTCGGTGGAGGTCGCGCCGGACATGGTGGTGAGCGGTCTGCGGGTGGCCAACCAGAAATGGAATCAGTGGGTGTTCAACTACAGCATTCCGAACCAGATGATAGATATTTACATCAACGGTCAGCTGGCCCGCAGCACGCCGATGCGCGCCGAGCATCCGATCACGTTTGCCGCGGCCGACCAGTTTACGGTGGGCGGGCCCATTCCCATCTACGGCTCGGTGGGCAACGTGACGTACTATCCCCATTCCCTGACGCCTTATCAGATTGCCCAACTGTGGAACACCCACACGGCCCTCAACCTGAATCCCCCGGAGTCGGCGCTGAAGTACCCCTCGACCGGGATTTCATCGACATAAAGACAAATTCGTAACCACGGTTATCTTCCATTATATTTACTTTTACCACAATGACCAGTATCACCCGCCGATTTATGTCGACTGCCGGCAAGAATGCCGTGTCAGCCTTGACGGTATTTAAGAATTCGTGTTACCACAAGATTGATTTCAAGATTCGCGACGACCGGAGTGCCAACGAGGCGGTGAAGCGGTTTGCGGCGTTCAACATTGGTTGTCTGGCCGTGACGGACGACAGCAACCAGGTGGTGGGCGTGGTTTCCGAACGCGACTACATCAACAAGGTTTCGGCCACGGGCAAGGACGACAAGAAGGTGACCGTCCGGGACATTTGCACGTATACCCCCAACGTGATCATTGCCAAGAAGGACGACACGGTTGAGCAGTGCATGAACAAGATGCTGTTCAAAGACATTCGTCATCTGTTGGTGATCGATGAGTCGAGCCAGGAATGTGTGGGGATGATTTCCATCAAGGATTTGATCAAGGAGGTCATGAAGGACAAGGACGAAATCATCACGCGCCTGGCGGATTTCAAGTTGGGAAAAGGCGCGTATTTTGGAAGTGAGTAAAGTGTACCCAGTAGGTCGGTCGATATAATATACATACAATTTCCGCGATGGAGCCAGAACACGTGTATCTTCTCAAGAACGGTGACCGCGAAGAAGATGTCGTCGTGTTTTTGTCGGTGTCCGGGGCCATCGCCGCGTCGGTAGCGTACCCCGGTCGCCGCGTCCAGATATTATCGAAGCATCCGCCGAACCCTGTTGGGTGGGCTGCGCCGAACACGTGTAGCCCGCGAAGCCTGGGTACGACATTAGACGAACCGCACCACCATGTGATGAAGTATGTGATGAGCGGGGATTACTACCAAGGCGGACGTTTGATTACTCCGGCAAGATAGAAAATATAGACAAGACAAGAAAGGCAAGATAGACAAGATAGAAAAAAAGATTGGAGATTTGGGAGGATTTAGTTTTTCGTTTGTGTAGTTTTGTGTTGAGTGTTAGTTTTTTTGCCCCCGCCCGCCCGCCCTTATATTTCGACCCATAAAGATTCGAGCAGGGTGTGGTACTCGCGAAATACCTGGACCCAGAAGAGGATCATGCCCACCCGCAGTCCCCAAATATAAATCACACCGCGATGTTTGTATAGAAACGGCGCGATGCATTGCAATAAGACGACGACGGCGGAGATCAACTCCCAGAACATGATAACTAACAGGAAGGAGACGACGAGATCAATCCATTTCCAGGTTTGCTGGGTCAGAAACTGATTTTGCCGACGTAATATGTCGCGCAGTTCCTCCGTGGTAATAGTATCAGTGTTGGCGGTGGTTGCTTCGCTTACCCACGGGGTTGCTTCGCTTACCCACGGACAAGCACAAGGACAAGAGCAAGCGCTGACATTGACGTTCATGGTGTTGGGCACGGTCTTTATATCGTTTATCTGTCTGGTCTGAGTTCGATGTGGCCGCCGCCCCCCGCGCATCGTTCAATTTTTCCGGAAAATGGAGGGTGTGCCGGCCGAACTCAAAATATCGTATAGGAACATATACAGCATATAGATCGATCGGATCATGAACATTTCTACCATCATTCTGGGCGTCCTCGTGTTGCTCCTGATTTACATTTTGTACCGCTACTTTTTTACGCGGGCGGCCAGTCTGGCGTCGCAGGCCAACCTGAACAACAGCAACCTTCCCACCATTCCGGTGAACGATTCGCCGACGTCGGTACGCTACGCTTACGGGACCTGGATGTTTATCAATTCGTGGACCTCGACGGGGACCAACAACAAACCCATTTTTAGTCGCGCCAATCAGTTCAATGTTTACCTGGATTCCAGTACCCCGACGCTGTATTTTGACATTTCGCAAAACTGTACGTCCGGGACGACCGCGACCGGTCCCATTGCCATCACCACCAACTTTCCGATGCAAAAATGGACGTATGTGGTGATTAGCGTGGACAGCCAGTTCGTGGACTTTTATTTAGACGGAAAGATGGTGAAATCGATCAAGTTGGTCTGCCCGCAGGCCCCGCCTCCGGCGGGGGGCACCGCGGGAACGCCCATCGTACTGGGTGGCACCCCGACCTGCGACGTGATGCTCGCCGCGTTGCAGCGGTGGTCGTCGCCGCTGTCTCCCCGCGAAGTCTGGAGCAACTACATTTCCAATTCGAGCGGAACCAATGCATTGGCCAAGATGTTTTCGTCGTACGGGGTGGGGGTGTCGCTGTACCAGAACGACGTGCAGCAGTCCGTGTTCCGGCTGTTTTGAGCGACCAAAACTCGTCCCATGATAGTGTATAATAGTTAATAGTTAATAGTTAATAGTGTATAGTATATAGAGTATTCATTCGTATCATGGAAGGACCCGCTCGTAACTTCGAAGGGGGGCCTACCCCCTCCGCCGGACCCGGCGTTTCCAGCGGCCCCGGCCCAGGAGGAATCGCCGGAATCGGTGATTCCTTGCGCACTGCCATCAAAACCACCGGCGAAAATATCGAGGCCACCACCAACCGGATCGTGGAAAACGTCGCGACCGGCGCCGAAAATGTGCGTGAAAGCGTCGGCAACGCGTTGACGCCGTTTGCCACGGGAGGACCGGGGATGGTGAACGCGACGAACGACTATTTGAACTCCAACAGCATGATTGCCAAATTCGCTTTCGTCGTCCTGGTGTTGCTCGCCTTCTTCTTCCTCGTCAATTTAGGCATCCGCCTCCTGGGGTACTTTATGCAATCGCCGACCAACCCGTATCTGATCTACGGCATGGTCAATGGCAATGAATTCCAGACGATTTCGCAAGACCCGCGGCGAAACAACGCGTCGATGATCACCCGGTCCAACGACCGGTCGACGGGCATGGAATTCACCTGGTCGGTGTGGCTCCTGGTGCACGACAATGCCATCACCGGGAACTCCTCGCCGCCGGCGTACCTGCACGTGTTTAACAAGGGCGACCCGCCGGCCGCGGCCAACAACGTTTCGGTCAACAACGGACCCGGACTCTATCTATCCAGCAATAGTAACGCTACCTACACGCCAGAACTGGATCTGCACGTGGTGATGGACACGGTGACGACCCCGGGCACCACCCTGGACGTGAGTGGCGTTCCGTTCAACCAGTGGTTCCACGTCGCCATCCGGCTCGAAAACACGCTGCTGGACGTCTATGTCAACGGCACCATCAGTGCCCGCCGGCAAATGGCCCAAGTACCCAAACAAAACTACAACGACGTCAACGTCGGTGCCAACGGGGGCTTTAACGGAAATCTGTCGAACCTGAGGTATTATGCCCGCGCCCTGTCGGCCTTTGAAATCAACGGTATCGTGATGGGCGGTCCGAACACCAACATCAGCACCAGTTCCACGACGAACCAACGTTGGGGCGAACCTTACTACCTGTCGCGCGCATGGTACCACGACAAAATCTAACACCGAAAATACAGGCCGTGGTTGCCACCACCACACTAAATGTACACGCACGGTATATGTCATGCGTCTACTTTTCGTTCTCGTCGCCATATGCGTCAGCGTAGTCGCCATCATCATAGTATATGGATGTTGCTTCGATAATCGCTTCGATAATCGCTTCGATTGTCGATTCGATACCGCAGCAAAAGACACATTTGTCCCCGAAAATAAACACGCAAAACTACAATGGACCACGTGGTGCAAACGGGATTGCAGCGGGTGCAAACGTAATGTCGGCAAAATGAACAAATGCATGCTATATTTAGGTACACCGCAAAGCTGGCGGCAATGGTGCGGCGATAAATGTGACCGTTGCAAAAATACAAATGCACCCGAACGTTACAACCAATGCATGAAGGTATTGGGATCTATCCCTCTGGGATAGATCAATGACGAACGAGCTTCGCCAGGATTCGCGAAGCGAATCCCCGGTTGGTCGGCTTCGCCGACCTCAGAGGACCTTCGGTCCTCCTCAGAGGACCTTCGGTCCTCCCAGGTTGCTCCGCCGACCCAGGTTGCTTCGCCTACCCGACTCGTTCGTGTATTGGGTACGCTGTCTCCGACAGCGTACAATGACAACCCGCCTGCGGCGGGTTGTGTATTGGCAGCACCAACAACAACACCCAAATGATTTTTTCACCAATCAATGTATATTGACCATGGATTATCAAAGCATGCTGCCGCAACCGCAAGCCTCGCCGTCGGCCAAACCCCCGACATCAACACCTTCTACGAACACGAACCCACCGGTTTCGAGCGAGAACCAGGGACCGATGTACACGCTGTTTGGCCCTCTGGATGCGTCCAAGTACTGCTGGCTGTTTTATCTGCTTTCGGTCGTCGGGTTCGTCCTGCTGGCCCTGGTG
>Ga0164297_10002716_pt1 | contig 17226 bp, 17 predicted proteins | sample GEODES058metaG_FD_113539 | JGI IMG/M metagenome (GOLD analysis project Ga0164297, IMG submission 113539) | Dystrophic lake water microbial communities from Trout Bog Lake, Wisconsin, USA - GEODES058 metaG | ecosystem: Environmental > Aquatic > Freshwater > Lake | place: USA: Trout Bog Lake...
CGCGACAGCACCGGCGCCGCCGTCACCCGTCCCCACGCTTCCGCCAACGGCACAATCTCAGCAGCCGTCGGCCGCAAGGCGGCCAGAATGCGCGCGCGGGCGTCAGCAACCGGGATCATCGGGTTATTCCTGTCTAAAGTCGCCGGACTTGCCGCCGGACTTGGCTACCACCCGCAACGCCTCGATCCGCATGCCGCGATCGACCGCCTTGCACATGTCATACACCGTCAACGCCGCCACCGATGCAGCGGTCAGCGCCTCCATCTCCACCCCGGTGCGCCCGGTGGTGCGCACGGTGGCGGAGATCTCCACCGTCGTCTCGCTCGCCGCCAGCAAATCCACCGTCACGGCGGAAATCGGCAGTGGATGGCACAGTGGGATCAAATCCGCCGTCCGCTTGGCCGCCATAATCCCCGCCAGTTGCGCCACCGCGAATACGTCGCCCTTTTTCGCCTGCCCGGCCACGATCATCGCCAACGTCGCCGGCAGCATCACCACCTCGGCCCGCGCGGTCGCCTCGCGGTTGGTCACCGGCTTATCGCCCACATCAACCATCACCGCGTTGCCGGCGGCATCGAAATGCGTCAGCCCGCTCATCTGCCCAACAACGCCCGCGTTGCCCCCACCAGATCGGCCTGCCGCAGCAGGCTTTCGCCCACCAAAAAGCGCCGCACCCCGTGATCGGCCATCCGCCGCAGATCGTCATGCGTCTTCAGGCCGCTCTCACCGACGATCACCCGGTCGCCCGGCACCATCGGCGCCAGTTCGATCGTGGTTTCGATATTGGTCTGCATGATCTTCAAATTGCGGTTGTTGATGCCGATCAGAGGGCTTTTCAGCCGCAGCGCCCGAGTCAATTCATCGGCATCGTGCGACTCGATCAACACATCCATCCCGAGTCCCAATGCCAGCGACTCCATTTCCGCCGCCTGCGAGTCGCTCAGAACAGCCATAATCAGCAGGATGCAATCCGCCCCCAGCGCGCGGCTCTCCAGAATCTGCCAGGGGTCGATCATAAAGTCCTTCCGCAGCGCCGGCAGGGCGCAGCCGGCACGGGCCGCCAGCAAATCCTCGGGCACGCCCTGGAAATACGGCTTGTCCGTCAACACCGACAAACACGCCGCCCCACCGGTCTGATACGCCTGCGCCAATTCGGCCGGATCAAAGCCCGGCCGGATGGCGCCGCCGGACGGCGAGGCCCGTTTGATCTCGGCAATCAGCCCCATGCCGATGCTGGCAACCTTGTCGCTCAGCGCCGCAGCAAAGCCGCGCGGGGCAGGGGCCACGGCAATCGCCGCCTCAAGCATGCCGACCGAGGTTACCGCCTTGCGCCGAGCCACCTCGGTGGCCGTATCGGCGCAAATCCGCGCCAACACATCCGGAACCGCGCTCATGCCGTCACCTGCCGCAAGGTTTCCAGGCACGCCAGCGCCGCGCCTTGGTCCAACGCCGCACGTCCCACCGCCACCCCCTCGCGCAAATCGCCCACCCGGCCGGCCACAATCAGCGCCCCGGCGGCGTTCAGCAGCACCGTATCGCGATACGCGCCGGGCTGTCCCTGCAGCAGCTTTTCCAATTCCGCCGCGTTATGCGCCGCGTCACCGCCACGAATGCCCTCAATCGGCGATCGCGCCAGCCCGGCCTCCTCCGGCGTCACCACAAATTCCCGGATCGCACCATTTTCCAGCGCCGCCACATGGTTTTCCCCCGCAACTGACAGCTCGTCCAACCCCTGGCCATGCACCACCCACACACTGTCGCTGCCCAGCCGTTGCAACGCCTCGGCCATCGTCCGGTTCCAACTCGGGTCGAACACCCCGGTCAGTTGCCGCGTGACCGAGGCCGGGTTCGCCAGCGGCCCCAGCAGGTTGAAGATCGTTCGCGTGCCAAGCTCTACCCGCGCCCCGCCAGCATGGCGCAAGGCGGCGTGGTGGCGCGGCGCGAACATAAACGCGCAGCCGGCCGCATCCAGCACCGCCGGCAGCCGGTCCAGCGCCACGTCCACATTCACCCCCAGCGCCTGCAACACATCCGCCGCACCGGTCTTGGAACTCAGCGCCCGGTTGCCATGCTTGGCCACCTTCACCCCGGCGCCGGCCAGCACAAACGTGACAGCGGTGGAGATGTTCAAACTGCCGGACGCATCGCCGCCGGTGCCCACCACATCAATCGCCCCCGGCGGCACCACCACACGGGTCATCCGGCTGCGCATCGCCCGCACCGCACCGGCAATCTCGGCCACGGTTTCCCGCCGCACCCGCATCGCCATCACCAGCCCGGCGATCTGCGCCGGCGTCGCCTCGCCGGACATGATAATGCCGAACGCTTCCTCGGCTTCGCTCTCGCTCAAGGTTGCCCCGCTGGCCACCCGGTTCAGCGTCGGTTTCAGATTGCCACTCATTTCGATCAGGCTGCCTTCGCTGGTGAGGTAAACGCGCGCGCCATCGTCAGAAAATTGGCCAGCATCGTATGGCCATGCGCGCTGGCGATGCTTTCGGGATGGAACTGCACGCCCCAGATCGGCAGCGTCCGATGCGCCAATCCCATGATCAGCCCATCCGCGCTTTCCGCCGTCACCGCCAACGCCTCCGGCAGCGTCTCGCGCTGCACGATCAGGCTGTGATAGCGCGTGACCGCCACCGGGTTCGGCACCTCCGCGAACAGCCCGCGGCCCGCATGCGTCACCGCGCTCACCTTGCCATGCATCGGCTCCGGCGCGCGGATCACCTTGCCCCCAAACGCCTGCCCGATTGCCTGATGGCCCAGGCACACGCCCAAAATCGGCACCCGCCCGGCCGCCGCCGCGATCAGGTCCAGGCAAATCCCCGCCTCATCTGGCGTACACGGCCCGGGGGAGAGCACAATCGCCTCCGGCGCCAGGGCCAGCGCGGCTTCCACCGTCAGGCTGTCATTGCGCCGCACATCGCAGCGCGCCCCAACATCGCCGAGGTAGTGCACCAGGTTGAAGGTGAAGCTGTCATAATTATCGATCAACAAGATCATCGGCTTACCCTGCGTTACGATCGGTCAGGGTGCGCCGCACCGCATCCTGCCATCCCGCATACAGTCTGGCGCGCCGGGGCGCATCCATTATCGGGACAAATCGGCGTTGCAACGCCCAGGTTTTACCGAACTCACCCGGCGCCGGGCACACGCCCACCGCCAGCCCGGCCAGATAGCCGGCCCCCAGCGCGGTGGTTTCCAACACCGCCGGCCGATCCACCGGCGCATTCAGCATGTCGGCCAAAAACTGCATCGTCCAGTCAGAGGCCACCATGCCGCCATCCACCCGTAACACCGTCTCGCCGCCGGTCCAGTCCGCCTGCATGGCGGCCATCAGGTCTCGGGTTTGATAGGCCACGCTCTCCAACGCCGCCCGCGCCAACTCGGCCGGTCCGGTATTGCGGGTCAGCCCGAACATCGCCCCGCGAGCCTCGGCGTCCCAGTGCGGCGCCCCCAGCCCGGTAAAAGCAGGCACCAGATAAATCTGCTGGTCCGGATCCGCCGCCGCCGCCAGCGCGCCGCTTTCCCCCGCGTTGGCTATGATGCGCAGCCCGTCGCGCAGCCATTGCACCGCCGCCCCGGCGACAAAGATCGCGCCTTCCAGCGCATAGGTCCGCACCCCGTCCAGCTGGTAGGCGATGGTTGTCAGCATGCGGTTGCGCGACGCCACCGGCGTGGTGCCGGTATTCAGCATCATAAAGCAGCCGGTGCCGTACGTGGATTTGGTCATCCCCGGCACGAAGCAGGCCTGCCCGATCGTCGCCGCCTGCTGATCTCCGGCAATGCCGGCAATCGGGATCGCATGGCCGAAAATCGCCGGATCGGTGCTGCCAAACGCCCCGGCGCTGTCGCGCACTTCCGGCAACAGGCTGGCGGGAATGTTGAACAACGCCAGCAGGTCGGTATCCCATTGCCCGCTGGCGATGTTCAACAGCGCGGTGCGGCTGGCATTGGTGGCGTCGGTGGCATGTACCCGCCCGCCGGTCAGCCGCCACACGAGCCAGCTATCCACGGTGCCGAACGCCAACCGCCCGGCCTCGGCATCCGCCCGTGCGCCGGGCACGTTATCCAACAACCAGGCAATCTTGGTGGCGCTGAAATACGGGTCCAGCAACAGCCCGGTACGCGCCGTCACCAACGCCTCATGCCCCTCGGCCCGCAAACGGGCGCAGAGCGGCGCGGTGCGACGGTCCTGCCACACAATCGCGTTATGGATCGCCTGCCCGGTATCGCGCCGCCAGATCAGCGTGGTTTCGCGCTGATTGGTAATCCCAATCGCCGCCACATCGGCGGCCACCGCCCCGGCCTGCGCCATCGCCTCACGCAAGGTGGCCACACTATCGCGGAACAAATCCTCCGCATCATGCTCCACCCAGCCATTGGCGGGGAAATGTTGCCTCAGTTCGCGTTGCGCCACCGCCACCGGCGCCAATCCCGGCGCCCGAAAGGCAATGCTGCGCGTCGATGTGGTGCCCTGATCGAGCGCCAGGACCAGATCTTTTGCCATATCGCCTCTCCCCACCCCGCCAGCCGCCTACTGGGCCAGCTTTTGCATCTCCGCGTAGAGATCGGATTTGCCCTCGAAGCCGATGCCAGGCAAGTCCGGCATGGTGATATGGCCGTCCTCCACCCGCACCCCATCGGGAAAGCCGCCATAGGGCTGAAACAAATCCGGGTAGCTCTCATTGCCGCCCAGCCCCAGCCCGGCGGCGATATTCAACGACATCTGATGCCCGCCATGCGGAATGCAGCGCCGCAGCGACCAGCCGGCCTCGCGCACGACCTGCATGGTGCGCAAATACTCGCACAACCCGTAGGACAGCGCGCAGTCAAATTGCAGCCAGTCCCGATCCGCTCGCATCCCGCCATAGCGCAGCAGGTTGCGCGCATCCTGGTGGCTGAACAGGTTTTCCCCGGTTGCCATCGGGCCGGGATAAAATTCCGCCAACGCCGCCTGCAACTGGTAGTCCAGCGGGTCGCCGACCTCTTCGTACCAAAACAGCCCGTAATCGCGCAGCGCCTTGGCATAGGCGATGCCGGTCTCCAGGTCGAACCGCCCGTTGGCGTCCACCGCCAGCCGCGCCGTGCCCCCCAACTCGGCCAGCACCGCCTCAATCCGCCGGCAATCCTCGGCCAGATCGGCGCCGCCGATCTTCATCTTCACCACGTTGTAGCCCCGGTCGAGGTAAGACCGCATCTCGCCGCGCAAGGCAGACAAATCCTTGCCGGGATAGTAGTAGCCCCCGGCGGCATACACGAACACGCGCGGATCGGCCTGCACCCCGTGCCGCTCGGCCAGCAGCCGGAACAACGGTTTGCCGGCTATCTTGGCCACCGCGTCCCACACCGCCATGTCGATCGTGCCCACGGCGACCGATCGCTCGCCATGCCCGCCCGGTTTCTCGTTGGTCATCATCGCCGCCCAGACCTTGTCCGGGTCCAGATTGTCGCCGGCTGCATTCAGCAGCGACGCCGGCGCCGCCTCGGTAATCCGCGCCGCAAACCGCTCGCGGATCAATCCGCCCTGGCCGTATCGCCCGTTGGAGTTGAACCCGTAGCCCACCACACGCTTGCCGTCGCGCACCACATCGGTCACCACCGCCACCAGGCTGGTGGTCATCTTGGTGAAGTCGATATAGGCGTTGCGGATCGGCGAGGAAATCGGACGGGTGACCTCCCGCACGTCAACAATACGAACCATCGTGCTATCCAAACTTGCCAGATTTCGGGAACCCGTTGGGCGGCAGCTTGCCGGCTTGGCCGCGTTCGCCCAGCCACGGGCGCAGATCGCTCTCGGTCCGGGTTTTCTCACCCAGCTTCCAGGTCAGCCCATCCGCGGCACGGAAGGTTTTGATGTCCTTCATCCCGCCATCTTTATATTTTTGCAACATCACCCCGAGGCCGCGCGCCATTTCCGGGATCTGCTCCAGCGGAAACACCAGCAGTTTTTTGTTGTCGCCGATCACCGCCACATGGTCGCCGTCTACCTTCTGGCAGAACGCCGCCTCCTCGCCCGGCTTCAGGTTCAGCACCGTTTTGCCGGTGCGCTTTTCCGCCAGCAAATCCTCGGCCTTGGCGATAAAGCCGCGCCCGGCGGAATTGGCCACCAGATATCGCATGCCCTCGCGCCAGATAAACAGCGCCGTCACATCGTCCTCGTTGGTCAACTCGCCCAGCAACCGCACCGGCTGCCCGTCACCGCGCCCACGCGGCAACTCGGACGCCTTCAGCGTGTACGCCCGCCCGTTGGTGGCGAACAAACACAGTTTATCCGTCGTCTCGCAGGTCACCATGATCCGCAGTTTGTCGCCGTCCTTGAACTTCAGTTCGGCGCCATCGGCCAGATGTCCCTTCAAAGCCCGGATCCAGCCCTTGTCGGACAGCACCACCGTAATCGGCTCCCGCTCCACAAACGCCTCGGTGGCAATCGCCACCTCGGTCGGCGCTTCCGCCAGCCGCGTCCGCCGGGCGCCCAGCGCGCCACCGCCGAACTGCTTGACCATGCCCTCCAACTCGCCGGAGATTTTCTGCCAGCGCAGCGCCACATCGGCCAGCAGACCGCGCAAATCCTTGCGCTCACCGCTCAGCGCCTTGTGCTCCTTGCGGATCTCCAACTCTTCCAGCTTGCGCAAACTGCGCAGCCGCATGTTCAGCACCGATTCCGCCTGCAACTCGGTTAGCCCGAAGGTTTTCATCAGCACCGGCTTCGGCTCATCCTCGTTACGGATGATCCGGATCACCTCGTCGAGGTTGAGGTAGACGGCCAGGAACCCTTCCAGGATCTCCAACCGCCGCTCAATCGCCGCCAGCCGATGCTCGCTCCGCCGGCGCAGCACCTCCTCGCGATGCGCCAGCCATTGCCGCAGCACCTCGCGCAGCCCGAGTACCTGCGGCGTGCGGTCGGCGGTCAGCACGTTCATGTTCAGCGGAAAGCGGGTTTCCAACTGGGTGGCGCGGAACAACGTCGCCATCAGCACGTCCGGCTCCACCCCGCGCGTCTTCGGCTCCAGCACCAGCCGCACCGTCTCGGCACTTTCGTCACGCACGTCGCCGAGCAGCGGCAGTTTCTTGTCTTCCAGCAGTTGCGCGATCTGCTCGATCAGCCGCGATTTCTGCACCTGATACGGGATCTCGGTTACCACGATCACCCAGGTGCCGAGCCGCCCGCGCTCGATCTCCCATTTCGCCCGCAGCCGGAAGCCGCCGCGCCCGGTCTCATAGGCCTGCAATAGCGACGCTTTATCTTCCACCAACGTGCCGCCGGTCGGGAAATCCGGCCCCGGCATATGCGCCAGCAGGTCGGCGGTGCTGGCATCGGGGTTAGCGATCAGATGGATGGCGGCGGCGCACACCTCGCCGGCATTATGCGGCGGGATGGAGGTCGCCATGCCCACCGCGATCCCCGCCGCCCCATTGGCCAGCAGGTTGGGAAACGCGCCCGGCAACACCAACGGCTCGGCTTCCTCGCCGTCATAGGTCGGGCGGAAATCGACCGCGTTTTCGTCAATCCCGGCCAGCAGCGCCTGGGCAACTTCGGTCAGCCGCGCTTCGGTGTAGCGCATCGCCGCCGCATTATCGCCGTCGATATTGCCAAAATTGCCCTGGCCCTCGACCAGCGGATAGCGGGCGGCGAATTCCTGCGCCATCCGCACCATGGCGTCATAGATCGAGGCATCGCCGTGCGGATGGTATTTACCCATCACGTCACCCACGATGCGGGCGCATTTCTTAAAGCCCGAGGTCGGGTCAAGCCGCAGTTGGTGCATGGCGTAAACCAGCCGGCGATGCACCGGCTTCAGCCCATCGCGCACATCCGGCAAGGAGCGGGACATGATGGTGGACATCGCATAGGCGAGGTAGCGCTCGCTCAATGCATCGGCCAGCCTTGTCTCCTCGATCCGTCCGGGCAGGTCGTCAGGCGCCATGCTGGTCAGTCTCCATCATCAATGCGACGCGGTCGTATAGCGCCATGCGTGGTTGCGGCAACGGCAGATGGCGCAGACCAAATGCGTCGCGGGCGAGAAAATGCCCGGTCAGCCGCAACCCGTCGTGCCAGGCCTGCGGATCGCCATCATCATTGCCGCGCAAATCGGCCAGCAACAGCCGTGGCAACGGCAGCAATCGCTCCCGCCATTGTCCCGCCGCCTCCTCGCTCACCGCCCGCCCGGTGCGCGGCGAAACATAGGCGAGATGCGCGGCATCGCCGGTCACGGCGCAGGATGCAAGATCCATCCCATAGCCCAGCCCGGTCAGCAAATCCGCCTCCCAGCGGATCAGCGCGCCAAGCTGCCGCGCCCCCTCGGGCAGCATCGTCAGCAACCGCAGCAAACCCTCGAACACACGCGGGTGCGCCTCCCGCTCGGGCAACGCGCCGGCCGCCAGGGCGCAACTTGCCGTCAACATCGCCAACGCCAGCGCGTCATCCAGCACATACGCCGCCGTGGCATGCACCAACTCGGCGGAAAACCCACCAAGCTGGTCGGACAGCCGCCCGCTCCAGCGCAGTTGTAGCAAGTTCCCCACCTGCCAAAGCGCCGCCGAGCGCGACTGCGCTCCCCGCGCCATCCCGCGATGCGCCCCATGCTCGGCGGTCATGACGGTGGCAATGGCGTCGCTTTCGCCAAACGGGCGCGTTTCCAGCACAATGCCGGGGGCGTCCCATTCCATGGCGCTTCAGTCGAACTCCGCCGCCAACCCAGGATCGCGGAAATGCGCGAACATCAGCCGCAGTTGCGCCGCCGTGGTCCGGTCAATCGAAAGGTCCGTCGGCAATTCGTCCTCGGCGAAAAATCCGATCTCGCTGGTCTCGTCTGAAACCGTCGCTTCGCCACCGATGATATCGCACAAAAAGAACAACTTGTAGACGTGGAACGGGGCAAGGGTGTGCCCCTGGCGGGTGCGGTCCAGAGCCGCCACCAACTTGCGCGGCGTCACGATGAAGCCGGTTTCCTCGCGCATTTCCTTGGCAACGTTTTCCGCCGGCGTCAGCCCCACATCGGCCCAGCCGCCCGGCAAGGTCCAGCGATGGTGATCGGCCACCTCGCGTACGAGCAGCAGCTTGCCATCGCGGAATGCCGCGCCGCGTACGTCTGCCTTCGGGGTCGCGTAGCCCCATTCAGCGGCGAACAACGTTTCAATCCGGGTCGCGGCCACATCGCTGCGTGCCGCCAGGATACGCGCGGCCAGGCGCTGCAATTGCTCGTAGCGCCCGCGATCATAGGGGTTGGGCTCGAACGCCAGCCCGGTTTGCGCCACCGCCTGGATTTCATGCGCCCACTGCACCCAGTCCGGCACCGTCCCGCTCATGCGGTATCTTCCAGCCCGATCGCCCGCAACCGCGCGCCTTCCTCATCCCAGCCGGCGCGTTCCTTCACGTTCAGAAACAGATGCACCTTGCGGTCCAGCAGCCCCTGCAACTGGCTGCGCGCCCGTGCCCCGATATCGCGGATGCGGGTGCCGCCGGCGCCGATCAAAATCGCCTTATGCCCAGCGCGTGACACATACACCGTCGCCTCGATCCGCACCGCGCCGTCCTTCATCTCCTTGAAGGATTCGGTTTCCACCGTGCAGGCGTAAGGCACCTCCTCATGCGTTTGCAGAAAGATCTGCTCGCGCACCAGCTCCGCCGCCAGCAGCCGGTCCGGCAGATCGGTCAGGTCGTCTTCCGGATACAAATAGGGCGATTCCGGCACCGCCGCCGCCAGCGCATCCAGCATCGCCTTAATGCCGTCGCCGGTGGTGGCGGAAACCATGAACGTCTCTTCAAACGTCAACTCGGCGTTCAGCGCCGCGATCAACGGCAACAGCCGCGCCGCAGGGATCAGGTCGGACTTGTTCAGCACCAGCCAAACCCGCCGCCCGCTTGCCTTCAGCCGATCCACCACCGTGCGCACACCGTTGGTGAAGCCGGCTTTGCTATCCACCAGCAGCAACACCAGGTCGGCATCATCCGCCCCCGTCCAAGCCGCCGCCACCATGGCGCGGTCCAGCTTACGCTTCGGCGCAAAAATGCCGGGCGTGTCCACCAGCAGCAATTGGGCGCTGTTGTGCATCATAATGCCCAGCACCCGAAACCGCGTGGTCTGCGCTTTCGGTGACACGATGGACAGTTTTGCCCCGGTCAACCGGTTCAGCAGGGTGGACTTGCCCGCATTTGGCGCGCCCACCAAGGCGACGAAACCACAACGGGTCATGCCGATAATTTCCCTATCAAGTCTTCCGCGGCAGCCATTTCGGCCGCACGCTTGTTGCCGGCCCGGCCGGTGGCGGTTTGCCCGGCCACAGTGACCGAGATCGTGAAGTCCGGCGCATGCGGCGGACCATCACGCGCCACGATAACATAGTTCGGCAGCGGCAACCCCCGCCCTTGCGCCCATTCCTGCAATGCCGTCTTGGCGTCTTTCGGTGGCTGCGGCTGGCTTTCCATCGCCGGAGCGAAACTCCGACGCACGAATAACCGTGCTGCCTCCAGCCCGCCATCCAGATACAGCGCCCCGATCACCGCCTCCATCGCATCCGCCAGCACCGTCGCCCGCTTGCGCACCCCGGCCCGGGATTCGCCCGGCGCCACTGTCAGCACCGCATTCAACCCGGCCTGCTCGGCGATGTCCGCCAGCACGGGTTGCGAGACCAGCAACGCCAGCCGCCGTCCCAACGCGCCTTCCTGCTCGCCGGGAAACCGCTCGCCCAACCATTCCGCCACCAGCAACCCCAGCACCCGGTCGCCGATAAACTCCAATCGCTCGTTAGACCCGGTACCCTTCGGCACACCGCGCTGGCCATGCATGGCCGATCGGTGCGTCAACGCTTCCTTCAGCAGGCCCGGTTGCCCGAACCGATGCCCGAGGATCTGCTCGGCTTGTGCATACATCGCGCTCAGCGGATCCGGCTGAACAAGCGCGACCAGCGCACTTCAAACGGCCATTCCCAAACTTGCCACCACGGGTCGGACGCATCGATGGAGAGCCAGATAAACTCTGCCCGACCGATCAGGTTCTCCATCGGCACATAGCCCACGCCGCCAAACGGGTCACGGCTGTCAGAGCTGTTGTCACGATTATCACCCATGGCGAAAAAATGCCCCGGCGGCACCAGAAACTCCTGCGTGTCGTTCAGCCCACCCTGGTCGAACATTTTCTGCACGATGTGCTCACGCCCGGCCGGTTCGCCTTCCACCGGCAAGGTCTCGATGAAGCGGCGCACCTGAATACGAATCTGCGACTCGGTGCTGATCGACTCGCCCACCGGCCGACGCGAGACCAGCTTGCCGTTCAGATACAACTGCCCCCCCTTCATCTGCACCGTGTCGCCGGGCAAGCCGACGATGCGCTTGATGTAGTCGGTACTCGGGTCCCGCGGAAAGCGAAACACCGCCACATCGCCCCGCTTCGGCTCGCTGGCGAAAATCCGCCCGGAGAACAGCGCCGGCGATAACGGCAGCGAATAATGCGAATAGCCGTAGCTGTATTTGGACACGAACACATAGTCGCCCACCAGCAAGGTGGACTCCATGGACCCGGATGGGATCGTGAACGGCTCGAAGGCAATCGTGCGCACCCCCAGCGCGATCAGGATCGCGTAGACGATGGTCTTGATGTTCTCGACCAGGGTGCCGGTGGGGCGCCGTGTCATGCTGTTATTGGCCATGGAGAATATATGTCCGGAAGGGAGGCGCCGACGGCAGCGTCATGCCAGGACTTCAAGCCCCGCGCATCCGCCGCTGTCAAGCAACAAGCGGTTAATCTTGCGGCGATGTCGCCGGCATAGGCTCGGCGGAAATGATCACCTGGGCATAGGCGTAGGGGTATTCGTCGGTCATCGTCAGGTCGATGCGCGCCCGCATCCCCGCCGGCGTCAGCTGCGCCAGCCGCAACGCCGCACCGCCATGCAACTCCATCGTCGGCTGCCCGCCGCGCTGGTTCACCACCCGCAGGTCAGACATAAACACCTGCCGGCGGAACCCGGTGCCCAACGCCTTGGCACACGCTTCCTTGGCGGCAAACCGCTTGGCATACGTGCCGGACCGGTTACGCCCATCTCGCCGATCCGCCTTGGCGCGCTCCAGCGGGGTGAACACCCGCAGCAGAAACCGGTCGCCAAACCGCTCCATCGACCGCTCGATCCGGCGGATATCGCAAATATCCGATCCCAGCCCCAAAATCATCAGCCGCGCGCCCGTTCCACCTGATGCACACCCTGCACCGCGCGCAGGCTGGCGATCACATCCACCAATTGCCGCAGATCGCGCACTTCCACATCAATCAGCATCTCAAAAAAATCGGACTGCCGGTTGACGATGCGCAGATTGGTGATGTCGCCATTCTGCTTGGAAATCGCGTTGGTGATGGTGGCGATCATCGTCGGCCCATGATCGGCCATCACGTTAATCCGCCCGGTATGGCCCTCACCCTTGGGCACGCCCTTACCGCCTTTTTCAACCGCATTGGCGAACGCGCTCTCCGCCCAATCCACATCGAGAAACCGCTCCGGCGTGGCGGCGAAGCTCTCCAGCGTCGGGCAGCCGCGCGTGTGGATCGTCACCCCCTTGCCGGTGGCCACGATGCCAACAATCGGGTCTCCCGGCAGCGGATGGCAGCAGCCGGCGTAGGAAATCGCCATGCCCGGGACTAGCCCGGTGATAGGCTGGTTAAAATCGCCCCGGTTGGATTTCGCCGGCCCCGCCGGCAGCAAGCGCGGTGCCCGTGCCGCCTGCCGCAACTCCGGATATAGCGCGACCACCACATCCTTGGGGCCGAGATTGCCGTTGCCGACCGCGACATACAAATCATCCAGGCTTGCCACTTTCAGCGCCTTCAGCCCACCTTCGAGTGCCTTTTCGGACCCATCCGCCCCATCCTGGCGGAACGCCCGCGCCAGCGCCGCCCGCCCGGCATCGCGATAGGATTGCCGCTGCTGCGCCTGCACCCAACGCCGAATGCGCGCCCGCGCCTTGCCGGTAACAACAAACCGCTCCCATTGCGGGCTCGGCGTGCCACCGCGCGCGGTCATGATCTCGACCTGGTCGCCGTTCGACAGTTGATGCCGCAGCGGCAGGATGCGGCCATTCACCTTCGCACCCACGCAGGTGTCGCCCACCTGGCTGTGCACCGCATAGGCAAAATCCACCGGCGTCGCCCCACGCGGCAACTGGATCAGGGTGCCCTTCGGGGTAAAGCAGAACACCTGGTCCTGGTAGAGTTCGAGCTTGGTGTTCTCCAGGAACTCGTCCGGCGTTGAGTTCTCCAGAATTTCCAGCAGATCCTGCACCCAGCGGAAGCGCTGCGCATCCTGCACCGCGGCATCGTGCTGCTTATAGGCCCAGTGCGCGGCCACGCCATATTCCGCCACCTCGTGCATTTCGCGCGTGCGGATCTGCACTTCAATCTTCTGGTTGCGCGGCTCCCGCAGCGTCACCCCGGTGTGCAGGGACTGATAGCCATTGGATTTCGGGGTGGAGGTGTAGTCCTTGAACCGCCCGGCAATCACCGGATAATTCGCATGCACCGCCCCCAAGGCGGCGTAACAGGCCTCCCGCGTTGGCACGACGATGCGGAACGCCATAATGTCGGACAACTGCTCAAACTGCACATTGCCGCGATGCATCTTCTCCCAGATCGAGTAGGGGGATTTCTGCCGGCCGGTAACCTCGATCACCTCCACGCCGGACTCACGGCACACGCGGGCCAATTCCTCGCGCACCTCCTCCACCACATCGGCACCCTGGCCGCGCAGAAAGTTCAACCGCGCCTGAATGCTGCCATAGGCGTCCGGGTCGATCTGCGCGAAAGACAGCGTCTGCAACTCGGTCTTCACCGCGTCCATGCCGATCCGCTCGGCCAAAGGCGCGTAAATCTCCATCGTCTCGCGGGCGATGCGGGTGCGCTTATCCTCCCGCGCCCCGCCCAGGGTGCGCATATTGTGCAAACGGTCCGCCAGCTTCACCAGCAGCACCCGAATATCGCGCGAGAGCGCCAGCACCAGCTTGCGGAAATTCTCGGCTTGCTTGGTGCGGTCGGAATTGATCTCCAACCGGGTGAGCTTCGTCACCCCATCGACCAGCGCCGTCACCTCGGCGCCCACTTTGGCCGTCATGGCCTCGCGGGTTACGCCGGTATCCTCAATCACGTCATGCAGGAGCGCCGTCGCCAGCGTGCCAGCATCCAACCGATACTGCGCCAGGATTTCCGCCACCGCGAGCGGATGGGTGATGTAGGGCTCGCCGTTATCGCGCTTCTGCGGCTTATGCGCCGCGTCGGCCATCTCGAAGGCCGTGCGCACCACGGCCACATCGGCATCGGGATCGTAGCTCAGCAGCCGGGCGATCAAACGCTCGGGGGAGGGCGCCGGCCCGTCATAGGCCGGCGGCTCAGGTCGCGTCGGCGTCGCGGTGCCGCTCATGCGAGCGACACCTTGGTGTCAGCGGAAGGGAATGCCGCGTGTCGGGGCAGGGGCGTTATCGCCGACGGCCGCCGAGCTCTGCCTCGATGGCCGATTCGAGCTCGTCGGGCGACATTTCTTCGTTCATTTCCGGCAGGCTCATCGCCTCTTCGTCGTTGCTAATATCCTGCAAGCCGAAGATGTTCTGGTCGGTCGGGATCAGGTCGAGCACTTCCTCGTCCGCCGGTTCCGGCTCGGGAGCGCGCGACAGGGACTTCACCAGGTCGAGCTCGAGCTTTTCGACCGAAATGGTTTCGTCCGCGATCTCGCGCAGCGCCACCACCGGGTTCTTGTCATTATCGCGGTCGACGGTCAGTTCCTCACCACGGCTCAGGTTGCGCGCACGCTGGGCGGCGAGCAAAACCAGTTGGAAGCGGTTGGGAATGCGTTCAACGCAGTCTTCGACGGTCACGCGCGCCATGCGCTCAAGCTCCGTGGTCTAGGGGAATACGCTTGGCTGAACGTCAGCCGAACCCGCTACCTACGGTGTAGGCAGCGCAAAAGCAAGGCACATTGCTGCGCTGCACAGATGCGCCGGACGCCGGTTCTGCTAAAGCGGCCGCGCGGCCGTGGCAGGCAACCCGGCCAGCAACGCCGCGACCGTGGCGCCAGACACCGGATGGCGCCATCCCGGCACCAGATCCGCCACCGGCCGCAGCACAAAGTCGCGCTCATGCGCGCGCGGATGCGGCAAAATCAGCTCCGGCGTCGTGCTGACCAGTCCGTCGTAGTCCACAATATCCAGATCGAGGGTGCGCGCCGCATTGGCGACACTGCGCTGCCGCCCCCCTAGGGCCTCGATCGCCTGCAACGCCCGCAGTAATGCAATCGGCGCCAGCGTCCCCGCTAACAACACCGCCCCGTTCACGTAATCCGGCTGGTCCGATGGCGGCCAGGCCGGGCTGCGATACCAGCGCGACACCGCCATCAGCCGGCACCCCGGCAATCCCCGCAACGCCTCAACCGCGGCCCGACAAATCATGACGGGACTATGACCCTGCCCATCTGGCAGATTGCTGCCAATTGCGATAATAATTCGCGCCAAGGCTTGCGAAGGTTCGCTCATGCCGGAAGGATATCCTCAACCCCGTCAGACTCTTGACTTATGGCGCAAATCGCCACATTCCAAAGACGTTGACATTATCGTGATCTGATTGGGCGCGGTCCGCCTGATTTGCAAGGTCGCTGTTGAAAGGCCGCGGTTTTATGAACTTTTTGCCCACCGAGCGTGTGGCGCTCTTCATTGACGGGGCAAACCTGTACTCGGCATCGCGTAACCTCGGGTTCGATGTCGATTACCGTAACCTGCTCGAATTCTTTCGGAAAAAAGCGCATGTCATCCGCGCCTATTACTATTCAGCGGTGCTGGAAACGGAAGAATACTCCCCCCTTAAGCCGCTGACCGATTGGCTGGCCTATAACGGCTACTCCCTGGTCACCAAGCCAGCCAAGGAATTTACCGACGCCACTGGCCGTCGCCGCGTCAAAGGCAACATGGATATCGAACTCACTGTCGATATGCTGGAACTGGCCGACCACGTCGACCACGTCGTGCTTTTCAGTGGCGATAGCGATTTCCGCCGCCTGATCGAGGCCGTGCAGCGCAAGGGCGTCCGCGTTTCCGTCGTCTCCTCTATCCGCACCTCCCCGCCGATGGTCGCCGACGAACTGCGCCGACAGGCCGACCAGTTCCTGGAACTGGCCGAAATCGCCCCGGAATTCACCCGCCGCCAGATGGAACCCCGTCCAACTCGCCCCCCTGTGCGCATGACGCCGTCGGAGCCGTACGCGGACCAGACCGACCTCTAAGCCAGCGGCAACGCGGTTCGAAAGCCAAAAGGGCGAGGGGTAACCCTCGCCGTTTTGGCTTTTGTCATCCGTTCGGCACCAACACCTGGCGCAACACGCTGCCAGCCGCCAGCCGGTCGAAGCCGGCATTGATGTCGTCCAGCCCGATCGTCCCGCTCAACAGACGGTTCACCGGCAGCTTGCCGCGCTTGTACAGCGCCAGATAGGCGGGAATATCGCGCTGCGGCAGGCAACTGCCCATGTAGCTGCCTTTGATCGTCTTCTCGTCCGATACCATCGCCGCATGCGGATAGGACACCAGCTTGTTCGGTGCCGGTAGCCCGGCGCTCACCGTGGTACCACCCCGGGCGGTAATCGCGTAGGCCAGGTTCATGGCCTCCGCCACACCCGCGGTTTCGATCGCATATTCTACCCCGCCATGCGTGGCCTCGATGATCGCCTGCACCACATCGGCATTGCCGGCGAGGAAGGTATCCGTCGCCCCTAGCTCCCGCGCCAACACGAGCTTGTCCGGGTTAGTATCCACCGCGACGATCCGCTCTGCCCCGGCGACCACCGCCCCGAGTAGCGCGTTCATCCCCACGCCGCCCAACCCGACCACAGCGGCGGAACTGCCTGGATGAATGCGCGCCGTGTTCAGCGCCGCCCCCACCCCGGTGAGCACCGCACAGCCAAAAATCGCCGCCTCGACCAGCGGGATATCCGGATCGATCTTCACCGCCGAACTGGCGGAGGCCACACAATATTGCGCGAACAGCGACAGGCCGCTGTAATGATGCACCGGCTCACCGCCCAAACGCATCCGTCGCGCACCGGAGAGCAGCGTGCCATCCGCCCGGCTCGCCGCAGACCCGGTGCAGATATTCGGCCGGCCGCCATTGCAGTAGCGGCACTCGCCGCAACTTGCCACGAAGGCCGTCACCACATGGTCGCCCACGGCAAGCCCGCGCACACCCTCGCCAACCGCCCGAATGGTGC
>Ga0164297_10002718_pt1 | contig 17226 bp, 18 predicted proteins | sample GEODES058metaG_FD_113539 | JGI IMG/M metagenome (GOLD analysis project Ga0164297, IMG submission 113539) | Dystrophic lake water microbial communities from Trout Bog Lake, Wisconsin, USA - GEODES058 metaG | ecosystem: Environmental > Aquatic > Freshwater > Lake | place: USA: Trout Bog Lake...
AGAGTGCAAAGGCAGCAAAAGCCGCAGAAGAGGAGCGTTGGCGGCAGCGACAAATGCAGCGTGAAAGGGCTGCCGATGCCGCTCGGCGTACTTCCAACATGCTCGTCACCAGTGCCGGCGTCGTGGGTGCTGCAACTGCGTTGATCACATCGTTGCCGGTTCCAGAACCGCGTCTGGAGACCGTGGTGACGCAGGAGGTGGTGGCTGCGGGACAGGAAAGAAGGCTTGCACAAATGGAGGCTGAGCAAGCTGTGCATGTGCTGCTCAAAACTGCATCACAGTCGCAGGAGGCGCGTGCAGCAGCTCTAAATGCGCAACGCGAGCTTGAGGAGGCGCGCGCCGCGACGCGTCAGCTCACTGCTGTGACTCGCGCATCGGGCACATCTGCCCGGGGTGCTTCTGCAGCGCGCTTTGGCAGCGTACCATCTACGGCACCGCCTCTTCGCGAAGCATCCACGGCGTCGGGAGACGGCGATGAAATCGCGTTGAATATTGGAGCGGGAGCAGCAGCTGTGATTGCACTTGCAACCATCACGCGCCTTGCTGATGCTGAGGACTGACAGTGATGCAAACCATCCTGGATATTTATTGATGAACCTGGCGCTCACGTTTTTTCCTTGGAACAGTCACCGACAAAGATGCCTTGGAACTGTTCGACTCATCAAGGTACAGCATCCGCCCCCTTCAAGTCACAATGATTGCTCGAGCTGCAATGCTCGGCATCTTGTGGTTGTGCGCAGCTGCATCTGCAGATGCGGCAAACATTAGCAGGCTGCCTCCTGGAAAACATCGTGTCTGCATATTCGACTATGACGATACGATCAAGATGAGCGATGACAGTGTTGCAAAGGGCGCCAAGTATGTGACGGATGCGTGCGCGGCGAGAGGGTATTACCTCGCTCTCGCCACGGCAGGCTGCGCTTCATCCTACGTCAAATCGTATCTTCGAACGAGGGTCGACCCGGACCAGTGGACTCCAGATGTGCTCAACAGCCCCGCATTCCAAGCGTGCCAGCCCATCAAGCGCTACAGCATTGCTGCCATCCTTGCGCACTATGGTATCTCAGGAGCACCTGGATGTGCAGTGCTCTTCGACCAAGAAGTAAACCACAAGTTCGCCAGAGAGACAGGGGTCAATTTCCAGCTGGTGGATGACCGCACAGGCTTGCGTCCCAGCGACTTTACCGGCGCCGAGGCGATGCTCGAAGAAAAGTGTGAATGACAGACATCATCATCGATGCTGCTAGCGCTTGCATTTAATCCCATCTACCCCCCACGTCATCATCGATGACGAGCGTGTTTCCCTTCGCCCACACGCTTGTCAATGCGCATGTGCTGCTCTCCCGAGATCGCGCCATAGGGCAATCGCACGGTAGATGGCGGGCTCTTCAGCAGATGCAGAACTCCGAGAGCAGGTGCAGGCGCTGCTGCAGCCTCTCACGGAGGTGCGTCACAGCTTGGCCATGTCTTGTCGCTGCCCCGGACGCGTTCCAAGCATTCGCGCATCCCACAACCTGAAGACACACTCTGTCCTCTGCCTTGCAGGAGGAAGAGCTCAGCTATTTCGAGTCGTTACACGCCGCCGGCACTGCACCTGGTCTACGCGTACGGCGCTGCGATAAAGGCAAGGGCTTGTTCGCTGAACGCGCGTTCAACGAGGGCGACGTCGTCCTCAGAGAGCAGCCACTGGCTGCTATTCAGCACGAGCGGAACGCCCGACACGCGCTTGCGTGCGCCCACTGCTTCCGGTACCTCGTGTCCGTGGAGCACCAGATCGCGCGGCGGCTGCTTCGCCGCGCAGCGGCTCCAGGAGTCGGTGGCAGTGAACAGGACGACTCCTTTGCACAGGACGGCGAGGCGCTGGCACCTGCTTCCGACGAGGATGATGACGACGCACTGCCACCTGTTGACGCAGCAAAGCTGGAACTACAAGCGTTGCTTGAGGGACACAAGCAGCTGCCACTCAGCGCTGACCGCTTCCAACTCCCACAGCCACGTCCTTGCCCTGGCGGCTGCGACGCCCAATACTGCAGCGCTGCATGTTCACAACACGCATGGGACGCATACCACTGCCTCCTCTGTCCTGGCCCCGATGGCTTGGCAGCAGACAAGACGCAGCTGAGGTCGCACCAAGCGCATGCCCGACGCAGTAATGATATCTTCCTCCTTGCCGCTAAAGTTGTGGCCACTGTCGTGCTGCGTGCTCAATCTGCTCTAGGTGGCCTGCACGCGGCCACATCTGCTACGGGGGCGCAGCGCTTCGAGGCTTTGCTTGAAGCCTGGAAGCCCTGCAGAGCGGCGCATAGACAGCCGTGGCACGCGTGTGTGGCTATCCCGCCCGATGTGCCAGCCTCAGGGAGTGCCGCTTTCCGGGACAGTTTGCGTCGCCTCGCGGACTCAAGCCGGCGGAGGTTAGCATCTGCATTGAGTGTCCACGCGCAGTTGTTTCCTGCGATGTTCCATTTAGATGTATTTGAGCACCTCATCGGCATGTTTGAGCTCAACAATTTGGACGTGGTGGTGGAGAGCCCTGTGGAGCAGTACTTCCTGGCCATTGACGACCTGGCAGACGACAACGAACAGGCATCAGCTGTCAAAAGTGCAGCCATGGAGGTGACGCAACCACTGCTGGATGCGCTGGATGTGGGCTACGCCACATGTTTGGATGGCACCGGATTCTTCCCCTTTGTTGCCTGCGTCAACCACAGTTGCGATCCCAGCCTGGCCAGCATGAAGGGCGAGGCTGATGTAGACGGCGCGGCAGTGCTGGTGGCAACACGTGCCATCAGCGCAGGTGAGGAGTTGTTTGTGTCCTACATCGACGCGCACCGAGGCACGACAGCGGCTCAGCGGCGGCAGGAGCTCAAGGATTACGGCTTCATCTGCGATTGCGCAAGATGCAAGAAGGAGGACGCACAGCCCCAAAGACGGCAATCGAAGATGAAATAGACGCTGCCCAAGGCATAAACAGTCGAGGTCTCCCATCTACCGTCACTTTTTCTCTGTGGCCCCTCCTCTCGCAAGCCAGAACCCCCTCGCTGAGACACGCGCCGTGCGCACGAAGCTCCCACCAGGATGGCAGGGCGCGGCGCGGATGTGCACGTGAAGCTGCTCACCACGGGCGAGGTTGTTTCGCTCTCCGTCGGTCTCCACACTCCACTGGGTATCTTCCGGCGCCAGTTGGAGAACCTGACGCGCATAATGGTGCGCGCGACACACTGGGGCACTGTCGCGGGAGGGTTAGCGTGCCTCCACTGGGCGCGCGCGTGCGGCCGAGCGCCGTCGGGGGCGCATGTGTGGGGGTGAGCCCCAGTGGACTGCCTGTGGCACTGTCGCGCACACGCACGCCCCAGCCTGCGTTTCTGCGGCCTTCAGGCGGTGTCGACACCCGCAAGTGAGAGGGCACACACCCAGGTGCAAGCCGCGAGGCCTGGGGCGCTGCCCGCAGTGTTGGTGCTGTGCTCTGTGGCCAGCACTTCGCTGACAAAGCCCCCACTGCCGCTCTCTGTTTCCTGTGCACCAGGCGGCGCACCAAGTGCTTCAGCTGCTGGATGAGCGCCCGCCGGTTGAGCGAGACTGGCGTGACCCGGACAACAAGCTGTTCACCGCGTGCGACGAGTACAGGACGCTGGCCGAGTGTGGTCTTTCCCCCGGCTGCTCTCTCAGCCTGCACTCCCTGGCGCCGTCCACGCCCAAGCACTCCCCAGAGGGCGGCCCTAGCTCAGCCACAGAGGGTGGCAGTTCCAGCAGCGCCAGCGCCGGGGCGCTCGTGCTGCCGTCTCTCTGCGACGGGTGCACTCAGCACAGGCTGGTGACGCCCATCACGCCGGCACAGGCGGACCACAGCTTCTGCGGCGTGCTCTTCGATGTGCACGCCAAGACGGAGTGCTCGCTGGTCATCACGAGCGTCTGGGTGGCTGGCATGTTGGGCCGTGTGCGCGTTTTTGCCCGCCCTTGCTCGTGGAAGGGCCCGAACGAAGCGGATGTGGCGACTCGCACAGTCAACACTGGCTGGGGCACTCGCTATGACATCGATGCCAGCCTGTGGGAGCAGGTGGCTGATGAGACGTGTGCTCCGTCGTGGGACACGTGCCGGGAAGTGAAGCTGAACACGCCTCTCACCGTGCTGCCGCATCACACCATCGGGTTATACGTCCACAGCGCGCTGCCCGACGACCTGGGTATCCAGTACCAGAGCTATCATCGCCAGGGCCCCTTCGCCCAAGACGATAACATGGCTCTATATCCGGGCTTGGGGTTCACGGGCATGCGTCCGTTCGACACCCGCGCTGGTTGGTACCGCCTCAATCGCGGCCTGACGGGACAGCTGTCCTACTTCGCAGTCCCCTGTCGCTGGCGCCTGAACACGCACTCCATGTTCCCGAAGGCGGTCAAGGCGACAGTGCGTACCCTGCTCCTCTGCCAGCGCCGGGAGGAGAGCCCGCTGCATTCGCTGCCGGCGCATGTCATCATCCGCATCCTAGAAAGCATGCACTGGGACTGGTGCCTCAAGCCGGGCCAGACAGCGCCATCCGGAGGCTTCTCGCTGGAGGGCGGCGGCGACCCAGCCATGCGTGCCACCCTGGCGCGTCACTTCAACAGCCGGGAGCGCAACAACCGGCCTGACGGCTACGCATACGCCTCCGATGGAGAGAGCGAGAGCGATGAGGAAGACGAGTTTGAGGCCGAGCACTCCGACGAGGAGGCTGAGGAATGGTAGAGCTCAGCAGCTCTTGTATTTGCATACGCGATGTCTTGTTTGTAATACCACGCATGCACTAGTTCTAGCAAAGCAGCCTATGCAGCGGAACGCGAAGCCACGACATCAGATACTGTTTCCCATACGCCTTGCTCTTGGTAGGCTGCTCTCCGCTTCTTGAACAGCGCTTCACCGGCATCGTAGAGCGCGACATCCAAAGAGTTGAGGCGCTCGATGCGGTCCAACAACTCCTGTGGCAGCTTGCTGCGATCAAACAGCACGCCTTGGCCGTCAGAGAACGCAACACGGGCGCGGTCATTGCGCTTGCGGGTGCTGAACACGTTGTACTGCTTCTCCGCGCACGAGCGGTAGACAACGCCCAGGGGATTGGAAGGGTCCAGCGCTGCCGCATCAAAGGCCTCCCTCCCCTGCGCCATGTGCTCCCTCTTAGCCACCGGATCCCAGTCTGCAGCAGTGCGGAATGACGGCGCTGACAAGGGACGGCCGAGGGCGGCGGCAAGCATGCTGGCGCTATCATCGAGCTGCTCGGTCAGTGTCACCACTGCAACTTCGTCGTGCAGGCGCCGCAGTGCGCCGTCACTCAGATGTCCCGCCGCGATAGCGCTGGCAGAGACACAAGCACGGAGACGGCTCGCCGCGGCTGCGTGTTCTGCCTCATGCGTGTTGTTCGTCAACCCCATCAGTTGGAACGCAGCCCCGTTGTGCAGGACTTCCGCCACATCGGGATGGTTCACAAACTCCGCCAGGGGCATGTATGCAGCTGGTTCATCGTACCCACTCCCCCCTTGTGGCTGCGCCCGCTGCGGCGGCGCTCCGCCACGAGCTTCTCGACGGGCGTTCATGTCTGCAATCATGAGATTCACCATGGTGCTCCATGGCCACACATCCCGCGTATCAATATTATTGCTCGCCTGCCCGTCGAGCACATGGCGCCGCCGCTGTCGCTGGCCACCAAACGCGTGGCGGCCAGCCACCTCGACTGCAAACTCGTAAGCACTGAGCACCCGGTCCAGTGGGCGCCGCAGCTGCGTAGCCACCGTCGCAGCGCCAGGGAATGACTCGACTAAGCTGAAGTCGTCGTGTGTGCTCAGCAAGTTGCACGTCGGCTGGTGGGGATCCAGCCGGAGGTGGTCGTAGGACCTGCTGCACCGCTGGCTGGGCGGGAACGCAGGTTTGAGGGCACACCAGAAGGTGGTGCGGCCAGCAGTGCGGGGCACGTGCAGGAAGTAGGTCAAGTTGACGCGCGGAGCCGCACTGCGTCGCTGGGCGGCCGCTGCAGCGTTGGTCTCCCACTGGGAAGCCAAGGTCTCACACGCACGCGCCTCCTCCGGCCTCACTCCGTCACGCAGCTGAGCAGGCACCCGCTGCCACTGGAGCAGCTGGCCGGCGTCAGTAATAGAGGCGACGGCGTCTTCGGACAGCTCTGGTGTGGCACCCCTAGTCACTGCTGCTCTATGCTTCGCCGCCGCCGCACTGGCGAGACGGTTCACGCCGTGACGCAGAAGTGTGACACACCAGAGCGCAAGCGCTGCAGCAAGCACGAGGCGAGCTGGGCGGGGAAGCAGGGCTTTTCGGCGCGGAGGCCGCCCGCCGTGGTGGAGAGGCAGCATGCCCGCGGCACGGTGTCACGGCGGCATGAGAGCGTGGCTGGCAAAAGCTCAACGCGGAGAGTGTCTGTGTTCGGAATGGGGTGCTCGAGAGGGCCAAGTCTGCACAGCGAGGCATGGCCCTACTAGGGGATCGAACCCATGGCCGCACGCGTGTAAGGCGTGCGCGCTAACCAACTGCGCCATCCGAACGTGATCTGGCAAAAAGCTTCAGGCGTCTGTCATTTTGAGTTATGCGCTATGATAGATGGATCTTTGGCAGCAGTGCAATTTTCGAAACGGCTGAACCGAGCGCAAAGCAAGATATGGCGACACTAGTTGTGTTGAGCATCAACCTTTCAAGCAAAAATTGGGGCAAACAGGTCGTCTGGCGTCTCTCGGCCAGCCGCCGGCCCCGACAGCGAGACCCAAGCTTCTGCTGCACCCACGGGGCACTCCAGCAGCGTGTCCTGCGTGGTACGACGATACATGGCAGTGTGCTGTGTGTGTGTCACGCTCGCCTCCTGGACTCAGACTGCCATTGAGTCGCCGTAGAGTCGCATCAACACGACAGAGCCGATAAACAAGGCGACGCTGCGCATGACGCCCTGTGTGTGCGTGGAAGCCCGTGCCAGACATGAGATGGGTGAGTAGAGTCCGCAGCTAACACGTGCGGCCTCGCTCTGGGCAGCTGTCTGCAAAGCTCCTCTCCCGGCAAAACAAGGTCACAGGGCACGCACATAGGACAGGGACGCCCGCTCCTCTGTGCCGAAGAAGTTGTCTCGCCAATGCATCGTGCTGCGTGGGCGCGTGTACCTGCGACGGGCCCGGCGTTGCAGTTGGAGGCGGGCCCCTCGAAGCAAGGAACAAGCAAACCTTCGCACGAACGCCAAGTTTGAACCGGGGCTGAGGAGAGAAGGGGAAGAGAGCGTGCGCGTTGCGTCAGCTTCCCCTTCCAAGGGGGGCTCCCCTCGTCAACAACCACGGCGCGGTCCAGCCGAAAGCACTTTGTGGCCACGCAGCTGAGTGAATACGAGTTCGAGCTCTGGGAGCTTGTCGTTACTGTTGTCGTGCTACACGTCTTGGCGCTGGTGCGTTCGCGTCGGCCAGGGGAGACAAGGCAGGAGGGTGCTGCAACCACACTTTTCTCTGCCGCTCACTCACTGCGTGCGTGTGTCCCTGTGTTGGTCGGCGCCAGTGCTATTGGGTGTACAAGCTGAGTGCAGACGGGGAGTCGGCGCCTGTGCGTGAAAAGCGAGCCCAGAAGAAGGACTAAACTCTCGCAGCTGTGATGGTGACTTCTTTCCAAGGCGACGGGCTGACAGCTTCGAAGCTCCCGTGCAAGCCCACTTGATATTCATTACACTCCGGCGACCGTCTGGTGTGCCCAGAGCACACTGCCTTGTCTGCCATCCACTCAGCGCATGCCCGCAGCGAAGCCCGCAGCGAAGCCGCCGGCGCTAGGCACAGAGGTGGCCATGAAGCCCTCGAAGCGCTGCACAGCAAACGCGACATCCTTGGCGTCCACCGTGCCATCGCCGTTCACGTCAAGGAACTTCATCTGCTTTTGCACAAACGTCTCCACGTTTTTCCAGTTGATGGTGATGAGGCCCTGGATCTCGAGCCACTACAGGGGCGGCACAACGCGGGGGATCGGGGGTGGGAGAAAGTCAGGCCCCAGAACAGGAGGTGCTGCAGTCAACCCCGGAGCTCAACCCGGCGCGCACCTTGATGAAGGCGAATGTGCCAGCCAGGACGACGAACGCGCCGGTGGCGAGCGTCTGGCGCAGTGGGTGGGAGGCGACACAGCCAAAGGTTCCGAGTCAGAGGTGCCACATGCCTGCGGGGGCGCCCGATAGCCCGATTTGCGCCTCTGCCGCGGCATGCACCCTGCTTGTTTCACCCCGCACTCGCGCACCTTGGCCAGCATCGCGCTACCGTAGCCAACAGCCGCGCTGAGCGCCATAGTCGAGCTGGCTTGTTTCTGAGGGAGGGCAGGAGAGAAGGGCAACTGTCAAGCGCCCTGTACACACAATGGCCCTGCGACACACCCCGTTCGCCGCCGCGGAGGTACGCACCGCGAAGTCGAAGTGGGTGAGGTCCGGCAGCGCGACCTTGCCCTTGGGCACCTTGCCCTTGGCCGGCGCAGCGTCCGCAGGGGCGGCCAGCACAGCGCTTGCAAGGAGGGCAACCGCGGAGTTGACAGCGAAGCGCTGGACACGGCCGCGACCATTGCCATTGCCGTCACCGCTGCCACCACCGCCGGTACGACGCAAACCACCGCTGCCGCCACCGCCACCGCCATGGCAGCGCGCCGTGACAGCGTTGCTCTTGCGAGCCTGGCGGAATGTAGGCAGGCTGGGAACGCCCATGACGGGCACACGGGACGCCATTTGAGACAATGCACGTATGCGTCTGGCTAGGGAGCGCGCTTTGGATAGCCCCGGGGTAAGTTACGCACCACCCCGGGCCACCGGGGTGCCTGCACGCCCTTTCGCGAACGCACTGTGCGATGCTGCTTGGTAGCTGCGCGCGAGGCATGCAGAGCCTTTGCTGTGGCGCGGGCATCGCGTCGTGTGCTGCTTCTCGACGCAGAGCTGCTCTTCCGCAGCGCCCTCTTCACTGTTTCCACAACACCCGCACAGCCGCCAGCAGCAGCGGCGCTGGTGACGTAGCCAGTCAGGAAGCGCCACCGGAGGCTGGCCCGGAGGCGTATACTCGCCCGTTCCGCCCAGGTGAGACCGCTGAAATCCACCTGAAAGGCGTCACCTTCGGAGACCGTCAAACAGCGGTGTCTGCACTCACAGTCGGCACGCCTGTGCTGCTCGTCCGCGAGCCTGAGAACGAGGCGGATGCTGGCGCAGTGGCGGTGCTGAGCAGCACCGGCACGTCCTTGGGCTACGTCCCTCGACACTTGACGGAGGCCTTCGTGCACGACACCACCCCCGGGCGAGTGGCGGCAGTTGGACGGAACGAGGCGGGCATCTGGTGGGCAGTCGCCCACACGAAGCCTGTGACGCCGGGCCTTGCAGCTGACCTATGTCCGGTGCCTGCGGGGCCCGAGGTGCCCGCAAGTTTCAGAGCGACGCCAAACTTGTCGCAGCTGCTGAGCGGGAGCATTTGGGATACGCTGCGGCGTGATGCGTACAAGCGTGCGAATCTGCGGTGCGTGGTGTGTGACGCGCCGAAAGAGGGCCCTGGCGACCTGCGTGCTATTGAAGTGTGGAGGCACGACCCCGCTCTCCGGGTGTCGCGTCTGCGCAGCATCCATGCGCTGTGCACCGCATGTCACGGCGTCGCGCGCTTGCGTCGAGACAATAGCAGCAGCAGTGGGGGCAGAGGCAGCGAGCGTCAGGTGCAGCAGTTGCAGAAAGTGAATGGCTGGGACCGAGGCCAGGCGGAGGGGTACATCGCATGGGTGCACACAGAGCGGTCACGCCGTGCAGCATTGGGTCCCTGGACTGCGGATTGCAGCCTGCTGAGGGAGTCGCGATGGGGGGTCAGCAACCTTGTCACTGAACAGATGATGCTGGTGCTCAACGGCGGAGTGCCGCTGCCGGCGAGGACAGAACAGAAGACTGCTAGCGCGGAATGGGGACCCGAGCCGCCGTTCTGAGCGCCGCTCAGCGGTGATTGAGTCACACGACAGAAGTGGACTGTACCCAACGTCAAAAATTTTGCTCCTTCGCAATGCACACTCACCGTCGAACCGCCGAATTCTGCCATTGTCACTGCCGCCCGTGGACAAGCCAGGGGTGGATGCTATGCTTGCGAAGATTATGCAACATTGCCATACGCCGCGTATGGCTGTGTGCATCCAGCGGCTGGATGCACACAGCTGCGTAGCAAAGCTCGAGATTATTTTACGTCACCTCGAGGGACGAGACAATGACAGTTAGACTGTTGTCAAAGAGAACGCTGGCATCTGATCTCGATCGTGGCTAGGTCAAATGAGAGAAGTTCAGTCGCTTCAACTGATTGCTGTCCCACAGCGCAGCGCAGCCCTCCGGCGCTGGGAACTTGTGAACGCGCGGATCCTCCCGGCTGGGCACAGAGGTGGTGGCCACGTGCCGGCTTCGGTGACTCTCCCTAGGCAGCGGAAGACGAGCAGTCAGACTGGGGCGGTGAGCGAACTCGGCAGGCAGAAAGCGCGCACCAGTTCTTGCAAAAGCAATCCGAGGAGCAGAAGAACGCACGTTCCCATCCTGCGGCGCACAGTCAAGGCGTCCCTGGCGTCAGGACATACAGAGCTCGCCAACAGGCGACTGGACCCGGAGAAGACAAGACTGCCGCTCTCTGTGGGTTGTCCACTCACCGTCACGGCCGAGGACGTCAGCTCGTGCACGGAAAATCTCCAGACACTGAGCGCACTCGAGCTGCGCCGGACAGCTGGGCAGTTGAGTGTCGCACCCAAAGCACCGGACGCGGCTGTCCTTTGGCAGGCCGTCCTCGAGTGCAACGCCGTGCCGAGTGACATGCTCGCGCTGCTGCTGCTTGGGATCTACACCTGCTGCATGCATGGCGGCATCCGTCTCTGCGTTGCAGTCCGCGAAGAACTCACTCCAGGAGGGAGGTGGAGGAGCTGCGCGTTTGCAAGCGGCGCTTGTCTCGGGCACATCCCACGCAGGATTCCAGCCATCATCATCAATCACCTTAGCTGGTGATGCCATTGAAGTGTCTGGCGGGGGCAAGTCTCATAGAAGTCAGCACAGCTGGCAGGGCTGCTACGAGCCTTCAGCCTGGGCAGGCAGCCTCTCCAGCTTGATGTACTCGAACTCGTATTCGTTCTCTTTCTCCGCAGACTTCACGCGGCTCCGTGTGATGCGCAAGCCAAGCGAGGATGCGTGAGACACAAACGCGTCCAGGATTTCTGCGCTCCTCACCGGACACAAGACATGCGCAACGCCAGTGTCGCACAGATGGGCGGCGATGGTGGTGGCGAGTGGCTCTGCCTGGTCATCGTGATAAAGCACATCGGAAGCAAGGACGATGTCGAATCGACCCAGATGTGTGACGTCCACCCAATCCAGTGGCTCCACCTTTGCATTAATGCCTGTCACTGGCTGCGGATTCGCGGCCGCATTCGCAGCCAACAAATCGACTACATCCGGCGCGCAATCTGTCAACGTGACGCTTGCTGCCCCCATGTGCAGAGCTGCAAGACCGCAGTACCCGGCGCCCGCACCGAGCTCGAGTATTCTTGCGCCAACTATAGCGTCGCGGATGCGCACGAGGACATGGGTCACAAGCAGCTGGCTAGAGGTCCACAGCCGACCGCCCAGAGCTGCGCTGTTGCCACCAAGCGTCTGCAGGTGGAGCCAGTGTCCGGAGTGAGGCAGAGCAACCGAATGCGTCGTTGCAGTTGACTCCTGTGGAGTGCACAGCTGCGCTGCCCGCAATAAATCAGCGCTCAGCTCTGCAGAGGGACATGTCGTCGCCACTTGCGTGAGCCTTGACACGAAATCTGTAGCCCGTGTTTCCTCAACAGCAGTGTTGTCGTGTTCGAGCAGCTCAGCGAGCTCACGCGCGGCTGCTCGCCTCACAGAAATAGCTGCATTTGCGCTGCAGGAAGTCTCAAGAAGCTCAGCCACTCGCTCGCCAGTCATCATCGACTCAAACAGGTCCGCCTCATCAGCAAATGCCATCTGCAAACGGCCATGCGACTAGACACGCGGGTTCTTGAAGCGGGACCGTCAGCTGAGAGCTCGTGCCCTCGCCAGACGTCGTCCTTTGGCGCCCCCACAGCCGCTCGAGTGTTTGGTTTCATACATGGATAGCCTATGGAGGGACTTGCGTGGTTTTGTGGGCTTGTCGGAGTCGGGTGTGGAGGAGGAAGAGGTGCAACAGAACAGTCCCACTTCACCGCCCGCCACGAGCCGCAAGAACCGCAGCGTGGTTGAGCAGGCGCGCGGTAGTGAGTTCGCACGCGTTGGTCTGGGCAACGGCACGAAGGTGGTTGAAAGGATCCCGTCCAACACCCTTACCAAGGGCGCCATCTCCTTCACCTGGGCGCTGGGCCTCCTCCTCCTTGCTCTTGCGCTGTCGCACAACACCATCCGCAGCCGCTTTGCTGTGCGCAGGATGGTCATAGACACGCGGCTGCGAGTGGAGCGCCTGCTGAACGGCGCAGACGCTCAAGGCTGGAGCCGCTGTCCTGCAAAGTGCGGGTGGGGCACACAGACACGGCAGTTGAGCAGCTGCTCACCCTTGGAGTCGCGGCCGTGCTGGGGGCCCGGCGTCGTCGGCTGCGACGGTGTGTGCAACAGCGGGACGGACTACGACTGCCTCCATGTCTGCGGGGGCACCGCCGTGCTGGATGACTGCGGAGTGTGTGACGGCCGCAACAAAGCTAAAGACTGTGCGGGGCTGTGCTTCGGAAACACGACCACGGACTGCACGGGCGTCTGCGGGGGTGCCGCTGTGGTTGACTCTTGCGGCGTGTGCAACGGCCTCGACCGGGACAAAGACTGCGGCGGCTGCTGCTTCGGCGGCAAGAAAGCCGATTGCGCGGGTGTCTGTGGCGGAACCGCCATGCCTGATGACTGCGGAGTGTGCAACGGCCGCAACCTGGTGTGTTCCTCTTGTGCATGCTGTTGTACAACTCGCTTCATCTTGTTGTCTGACTCCCCACTCACTCCAGGACAAGGATTGCCGCGACATCTGTTTCGGCACCACCGCTACGGACTGCAAGGGGAGATGCGGCGGCAAGGCGAGCATCGATAGCTGTGGCGTGTGCGGGTACACGCCCACACCGACCGACTGCGCCGGGATTTGCATGGGCAACACGCCTGTGGATTGCAGGGGCGTGTGCAACGGCACCGCCGTCTTCGATAAATGTGGCGTGTGCGACGGCAGGGACCGCGATGTCGGCTGCGGCGGCGTCTGCTTCTCGAAGCTCAAACCTGATTGCATGGGCAAGTGTGGTGGGCGAGCGAAGCTTGACGACTGCGGCGTGTGCAACGGGCGCAACAGAGACAAGGGCTGCGACGGCGTCTGCTTCAGTGGTGCGGTTGAGACGCCATGCGGGTGCCGCATCCCCGGAGATTGTGGCTCCTGTGGTTGCCCTGCTGTTCAGCGGCATGTCATTCCCACGTGCGACAAGCCTGGCTGCTGATACATGTGTGTGTATTTATCTATACTGCGCTTCATTGGCCTTGCCGAACGGCGCCCGACCCCCAATTCTTTGCATCAAGCAGAAAGTGCATGCGGACGATAGGAAAACTTTCGCCCGGCTTCTGCCACGCGCTCGGCGGGCCCTCGCACAGCGCCAGTATGTGGGCCGGAAGCTGCGGCGGCGGAGGCTGCATTGGCCGCGGGGGCGGTGGCGGGGTCGACGAGTTAGGAGCGCTGAGCGCCTTCAGTATCGCCGCGCCCTCAAGGTCCTCCTCAGCAGGCGTCTGGACAGCGCGTCGCCCTCGCAGATTCACAGAACTCATGTATCACAACTCGTCTGACGAGAGGGATGTATTTTAAGGACGCGTCATCAATACGCGCGCACACGCCGCGTCTGTCGCAGCCTGCGCTCGAAGTAAGTGCTTGGGATCTTCGCATCGCAGCTCCTGCAGCAGTGCGTCCACCATCGCACAACCAATGTCAAGAGCCGCATCCGCACCAGCACGAGGAAGACGAACGACGTCTGGAGGCATGCGCGCTGCGATATACGCGTGCAGCATCGCAGCTGAAGATGTGGTGTGCGCTTCCACGAGGAGGTCGCCAGCATGTGCAGTGAGCGCAGTGAATGTCGCTTGCGATGTGCTCTGCAACATAGCGTGGCCAGGCGGAACTGCCAGCGTGATGCTGTTGCCACTAGATATGGCGCCAACGGCGTGCGTCACCTCTCCGGGTATCTCTAATGCAGCGCGCAGCAGCGCAGGCAACTGGCGCAGATCAGTGCCACCTGGAGGCGACTGGATGTGGATGTGTTGAGAGACGCCCGTGGCGTGCCACATCGTGTCCGCACTTGTGTCGCGCCCACTGCTCATTGACCAATCTGGAACAATGCGGGCGAGCTGGATGAGTGCTGGAGAATCATCGGCAGCGTCGCCACCACCGAGCAGAGTGCCAGTCAGCACCACCGTCACAGAATCGCCTCGGGGCTGCGCCATGATGTTTGCAGACGGAGCAGCACACACCAGCTTTGCTGTTGTATGTAATCTAGCGACGCGGACTGCTCGTCCCACCGCGAGAATGGAGCCGCAGTCGCGAAGAAGTAGGAGAGATGCGCTGCACATGCCGGGGAAGTCCGCGTCGCAGCGCAAGTCAACAGAGACCAAAAATTCGCCGCTCGTAAACTGCGCTTGCAGATCAGCCACCTGAAGGCCTGGGATCGATGCCCTTGCCGCGCTTCCGTCTCGCAGCATATCCGATGCAGAGTGCGCAAGCGTCCACTTTGTGCGCAGCTTCCTCTCCTCGGCGAGTGATTCACTCTCCGCGGCAGCAGCTCTGGTGGCGACAGCATCCGCGAGCTTGCTCAGTGCCGATGGATCATGGGCGCTGCTTGACGTGCTGCTCTCCAGCACGGCTCCCGCGTGACACACGTCGACGATTTGAAGAGCGCCGCTGCTGCTTAAGTCAGCAGTGTCTTCGCCGCTACCATCTCCCGATATGATCGCCACAGAAGCGGAGGAGCCACCAGGGCGATGAGTAAGAGGTATGGCATGCAAGCAATGCTGTGAAAGCCATGAGTGCGTCATCGACCGCAGATGGAGCAGCGCAGCAGATTGCGTGTCATCAACAGCCCATGCTGATCGGGCTGTGATGACAACTGCTGGCGCGCCGGGCACAGTGTCGACGGAGGTTGCTTGCATCCCAGCATCTGCAGGGCCTTGTTCCAACATGGTGTCCGCTACAACGATGCCGGCGCGCAGGAGAAGTACACGCACAGGGTATCCTGTGCATGCAAGCACCACATCTGCCTCATCTCCATATGTAGAGCCTCTCCCGCGTGACTGTAAGCCACCGCTGTCCAAGTTTGCGGCGTGCGGCACCACGCACGCGCACGCTGCATGCTCAGCCAGCTCCTGCGGTGCCACACGTGCGCCCATGTTCTCATAGCGCGACTGCTGTGACGCAGTATGACGAGTGTATTCAGAGCTGGCTGGTTCACCTCCATATAGAAACGCATCCGCGAGCGGCACTAGAGCAAATGACCACCCGCCGCCTGCCTGGCCTGGCGGCATGCGCAGCAATGCGGCAGGGCCAGGCGCATCAGGGCATAAGGCGCGTCCTACACACAGCAATGTTGGTGCAGTGCCCATCCATCTGAGCACGCCCATGCGCCATGGCACCGGCGCATGCGGCTCTTGAATGGCACAGGCGACGATGCCTGTGCTGGACTGCGGTGCTGTCGGCGCGATGGCCACCAATGACAAGGTGCTGCCATCCTGGCCCAACAAGTGCTGTCAGTTCTCGTCACGCGACATCATCACAGTCGCAGAACGCACCGACGTAGTGATGACGCCCGCCGGGCCGTCTATGAGATGGCAGCTGAGCGCACCAGGCGGGTGTGCAGGAAGTGCCAACGTTGTGTCCTCGCGCCAGGCCCAGTCGCTGGCGCCCGGAGCCAGCAGTCTGCCGACACAAAGGCGTGCCTCTCCGCTCGCATGTGATTCTATAAGCACGACGTATGACTCGCGCCTGCGTCCACAGTCTCAGCTGACAAGGCCCAGTGTTGGAGGGGGAGAGCCCAAAGGGGGACGCACCGGCCAGTGCGCACGTCTCGGACGCGGCCACAGCCCAGTGGCGTGAGTGTGCAACCCGGCGCGGAGGCGGGGAGCGCTATGCACGCGGGCTGCTGCGCAAGGCCTGGCTGGCAAGGCACGATGTGGATGAGGCAGGCACCGTCTGGCTGGCCTGAGACGCGTGCTAGCCAGCCGGGCGCGCAGCTGAAAACCTGATGGCCAGGCATCCGGCGCGCGCGCACATGTATGGACGAAGGCTTGCTGCACTCGAGCGAGAGGCTCTCGAGGCTCGAGTTAGCTCACTACCCCGCCTCCGGGGCTCACGAGCTGATCAGCCCCGCCTCCGGGCTAAGGGACATGTGCGAAGCGCCCCTCGCAGGTCACACGCAACGCGGCGACCAGCGTCGGTGCAGACAAAGCAGAGAATGTGTTGAGCAGTGCACCAGGTGTCGTGTTTCCTTGCGCCTTTGCGCCTTCGTGCCTGTGCACCAGCTCAAACCGCGCGCGCCCCGGCGCTGCTGTTACGGTATCACGGTGCAGAAATCATGGCAGAGGCAGCATCGCACTGAAGAGATAGCACGCTGCCCGCGCGGGTGTCGTTTGGCGCGAGTGTTGACCGGTCAGCCGTTTTCACGACCTAACTGCTGTCGTCGTCAGCATGCGCGCGCACCGGCACACTGCATGCGCGCGCACCGTCGCGGCTCTCTTCGCTGCATTGTTGCTGCTCTGTGTCCCGTCTTTCGCGACTGCGGCCTTCACGTGCTGCTCAGGCGGCGGCTGCCGTGGTGGAGTCAGCAACGACCCCTCCATATGTGCAGCACTTGGTGCTCTGTACAACGCCACCAAGGGACAGAACTGGGCCAACAGTGGCGGTTGGAGTGCGGCTGCCGCGGGAACGGCTACAGACTACTGCACCTTTGCGGGCGCAACGTGTGGTAACACAGGCGCTCTCCAACAGCTGTGCGTATGCTTCCTGCATTCCGCAACGTGGCTTGGACACTAACACATTTCAACGCGTGCATGCAGGAGTCTGAATGGGTGGAACATGAACGGAACGCTACCTGACTCGTTTGGCACTATGGTCAACTTGACAGGCTTGGATCTCAGCGGCAATGCGCTCAGCGGCACGCTACCTCCGTCTGCTTTTGCGCTGTGCTCGAAGTATGGCGCCGTTTGTTCATTTGGAGGCGGCAACAACAACATCACGCTGAACCTGTCCGCTCTCACAGCGCTACCCACC
>Ga0164297_10002721_pt1 | contig 17222 bp, 15 predicted proteins | sample GEODES058metaG_FD_113539 | JGI IMG/M metagenome (GOLD analysis project Ga0164297, IMG submission 113539) | Dystrophic lake water microbial communities from Trout Bog Lake, Wisconsin, USA - GEODES058 metaG | ecosystem: Environmental > Aquatic > Freshwater > Lake | place: USA: Trout Bog Lake...
GGCTCGTCTGGACGGTCAGCAGCTGTGATGCGGAAAGTCGGCATTGGCGCACAGATGCCAGTGCTGGTGATGCTGCACTCATGGATGCACAGCTCGTCGAGCGCCACACTGCTGCGAAACCCCTTGCGAAAGGTGAACCCGTCTGGGAAGATGCAGCCAGCGTTGTGCCAGCCGTTTTCGAGGACAAGCTTGCCGGCATGCACCAGCTCTCCAGACTTCACTCCCCGCTTGCGACGGCCCAAGGCATCAACAGCACTGGTGCTGCGTGCCTTCACCCCGTTATCAGCGCTATTTGCGATCATAATGCTGAGCGCGTGACCGCTTGCCTCCTGCACGACTGCATCGCTGGCATGCACGCGCATCGCAGCCACCACTGCCTCAAAAGCGCCAGCGCTGCCAGCCTTGATCTTGTTGTCTTCATAGCTGTAAGCCAAGCTGTAGAGCGCCCGACAGCCTTGCAGCTGCACGCCTGCGGAGCTGACGTGCGCGCGCATTCCAGCCACCACGGCCTCGATCGCGCCGGCACTGCCAGCCTTGACCTTGTTGTCTTCATTATTGCGGATCATGTTGTTGAGCGCTAAACATCCCTGCTCCTGAATGCTTGCATTGTTTGGGTGTGCGCGCATTGCCGCTACGATTTCTCCAATCGCGCCAACACTTCCGATGAGGAGCGCCAGAACATCAGCGTGGCCGCCCTTTGATGCACTGCGCCACGCCGCATCTTTATCAGCGTGCGCATCAGCCCCGTGCTTGAGCAGCAGCTCCACAACTGAAGCATGGCCGCGTTCTGCTGCCAACCGTAGTGCGCCGCTGTTATCTGCACGCACGTCTGCACCATGCTCAATAAGAAGCGCAACAACATCAGCGTGACCATTTTCAGAGGCTCGCCGCAGCGCCTGATTGTCTTCAGCATGCACATCAGCCCCAGATTGGATTAGGAGAGCCGCAACGTTAAGCCTACCGCTCGCCGATGCCAGCCGCAGCACGTAATCAGCGTCAGCAGTCACATCAGCACCATGCTGGATGAGAAGCCTAACCACTTCAGTGTGGCCGTGATCACAGGCAAAGCGCAGAGCGTAACCATCCTTGGCATGCACGTTTGCGCCGTGTTCAATAAGCAATTCAACGACATTCAGGTGGCCATGGTACGAGGCTACACGTAATGACGCGTCGTTATTAGCGTGAACGTCAGCTCCAGATTTTAGCAAGAGCTCAACAACCTCATAGAATCCTTTTTCCGATGCAACCTTCAGCGAAACGCTGTTATAAGCATGAACATCAGCACCATGCTTGAGCAGGAGTGCCACCAGATTAGTGTGACCAAAATCAGTTGCAATTGGTAATGCTTGATCTGCCTCTCCTCGCACATCTGCACCAGCGCCAAGAAGCAGTTCTGCCGCCTGAAAATGTCCAAGCTTGACCGCAAAATATAGCGCATGCACCAAAGTCAGCCGTCCATCATGCTCGCGCGTTTTCAGCAACGGTTGGCCGTGCTCGTCCACGCCCGCAGAGATCATTCGTTGGAGAACAGCCACATCGCCCAGCCAGCCAGCACGGGCAAGACGACCCAATCGAAAAACTCTTTCAACAGAGTCAGGTGCAGGACGGCCATATCGGCGCCCGGGGCGCTCCCGTCGTAGAATTAGAAGGGCAAGCCAATAAGCCCGGTGAACACACGCGAGACGCGCCAGCTCCACTCCGGGCAGCGGTGCAAGCACGATAACGAGTACCATCTGCAGTTCTCTTGCCACGCGCTCCAGGAGCAGCGCCAGGTCTTGACAGTCGTCCTCCTCAGCCCAAGTGGACAGGCTGCGTCCTGTACTGCGTTCTCCACCGGCGCTGTCAACTTGCATCAGTTGCGCATCTTCTTTCAGTACAGCTACCCCCGTCCTGTTTGACATTTCTTGTTTGGACCTGCTTGGATTAGATGCAGCGCGTATGAGAATAAGAACGAATACAACCTCGATCATGAAGGAAACACGTGCATCGGCGTCGCTGGTTCCGCGACTGTCCCTTAAGAGCGTCTTACCTGTCTTGCACCAACTTATCGCTTCTGTCCAGTGGTGTCGTTGCGTCGCCTGCAGAGCCGAGCGAACGCCAGCCAGTGCCAGCCATCGCAAGGGTTTGATAGTGAATTGCGCTGCAGGTGGTCCACCCGATGCGCGTCACGCAGAGCGGAGCACCTGCGAAAGACGCGCCGGCGGGGGAGTGCTGCGAGCCCCGCTGAAAAACGCTTCGGCGAAGGATGAAGTTTCGGTTTTGGATGGTGCCCACTAGGCCCTTCCCATATAGTCGTCTCCCTTTCCCGCAAAAGTCTAGTCGTTTAGTCGCGGCCGTCGCCGGCAACAGTCGCCACGTGGCAGGCAAAAGTCGCCACGTGGCGGGCTCTTGCGCTGTTTTTCGCGTCATTCTGGCGCGCGGCGCTCATTCTTGCGCCGCAAAAAAACGCATCGTTGGCGGCTGCTTGAGCATCTACGTGCGGAGAAGCGGCGGCGATGTCCACAACGCGCCTAGCGGTTGCCGAACAGCCGAAATCTGCCGAATGTTCGACTGAATCGATGATGTGGCAGCCCTGAGCGGCCTGGGCGCGCCGGCAAAAGTCGCCGTTTGTGTGATGCGACTTTTTCCGGCCGCCTACGGCGGCAAAAGTCGGGGCGGATAGTCGGGACTATATGGGCAGTGCCTACCACGGTCTCCTCGGGGTTGGCTTTCTTACAACGGGATCGGGAACCGTTGTCTAGGGTGGCGTGATTGCTAACAAGCGTGTATGTATGTCAGAGCAGTGTATGTGCATATTCAAGATCTATCTGCAGCTGTTTATGTCGGCCTGATGTGACTCGTATGTTCAGCCCGGGCTGGTGGCTGGCGGATGTCATTTTTGCGTCGCCGTGCGTGCGCTGTGAGCTGGAGGCCAGCTGCGCGGCGGCTTCAGCGGTCAAGGTACTGGAAGAGGTCAGCAAACAGCGGGGCCAGCTGTCCATGCAGCTCGAGCGCCTGGCGTGCGTGGTGCCGCGCCTTGTTGAACGGCGGGTAGCACCAGTTGCACAGCTGCCAGCCATCACGGACGCCTGTGCGAAAGGTCGCGGTCTTCGACCCGCCAGCCTTCTTGCCCTCAGCCTTAAGGCAGTCTGCGTGCACGCGCGCACAGCAGCGAGTGGGGCCGTCGCCAGGTAGGTACGCCTGCGCCTTGAGGACCCAGGAGCGGAAGGCGTGCAAGAACTCCTCAGCCTCCTCAGCGGTCATCACCTCTGGGGGGTCGTGGTGGTGGCGCTTGCGCTTCGCACGGTCAGACGGAAGAGCACTCGTGTCCTCCATGTCAGCCTGGTCAGCTTGTGGCGGCGTGTAGATGTCGTCGAAACCATCATAGAACGCGCTCTGAGCGACACCAGTGCTGACAGTGCCCACAGCTCCTTGCACGCCGGCTGCGCCCGCAAACTGCGCGTCGGGGGCAGCGCCTGCTGCTGCGTGTACTGGTGAGCCGAACGGGCGCAGGTCAACGGGGTCAGTGGGGCTGGGCCCGGCGCGAGCCGGCGAGTTGGCGAGGTTGTCGATCAAGGGTTCTTGGAAGAGGAAGTCGAGCATGTAGTCCGGCACGAAGGCGCTGAAAGTGGGCGCCGCAGACTGATCGCGAGTTGGCAGGAGGAAACGCGCCGTCATGAGTGAATACAGACGCAGCGATAAGCGCAGCTAAATGATTCAGGCTGTTGAAGGTCAGGGCCCCGAGCGCGCGCGCGCCTACATGTGGAGCGACCCTACGCCACCTGCTCCGCGGCTGAGCAGCGTACAGGCACGCACCACTGGCACGGAGGCGTTGGTCAGCGGGTGAGCAGCGTGCGCGCTCTCCGCCTCTTGCCCTGTGCCCAGCGCCCGCGCCTGGCCGACACGCCCTGCGCGACGCGCGGGGCCTCGTTCCGCGCTTGCCCGACCCCCCGGCGCCCCGAGGGACAACATGGAGGGGAAGCAGACACAGGCTTCCGGGGCGGCTCGTGGGGCTGTGAGAGGGCCCCAGTTAGAAATGTCCAGCGTGGCATTGCCGCAATGGAGTGAGGCGAGTTCTCCTGCCCCTTCTCACCGGAGACGGCACCAGGAGCAGGCAGGCTGCCCGGAGACGCATTCCAGGGAAGCTATTAGCATTGTCGCAGGACGTATGTTGTATCACGTGCGCCTTGCGCGGTCCATCTCAAGCAATGTGTCGTCGTCGTACTCATCCTGTCTGGCCAGCATGGTCGTCATCGCATCGTCCCAATGCACCAGGCCTCCATAGTCCACATATGCGACCACCACAGCAGCAGCCGCAGCCCCAGCCGCAGCTTCGCGCTTGCGCTTGCGCTCCTCGATACGGGCTGCAGTCGACTGTACATACGCGTCTCCGGCCTTGACCTGGGCACGCCAGGGGCCAGTGTGCGCCTTTGGCTGCTCCAGTGCCTGCGCAATCTGCTGCACAGGAAGGTGTGTCAGACCAAAGAAAGCGCAAGCCAAGAGGAGACACGCGCGTGCTGGACAACCCTCGTCGTGCCAGACGGAGTGCGTCGCAACGAGGAGGAGGCCGTTCTGGGGCAGCACAACCGCGCGGACCGGGAGAAACACCCAGCTGACAGCTCCCACCTGCGAAGCCGCTAGAAGCACAGCGCGGCGACGCGTTCATGCTTGCGCCCAGCGTGCGATCTTGTGACCTAGTCACGCAAGTGTCGAGCCGCACCTGCTGAACGTTGTTCCCGGCGCCGGCCGGCAAAGACAGAGGCCCCTCAGTCAGAACGGCCTCGGGAGCGACGTGCGCCACCAGCAAGCCAGCATCTTCGTTGGCCGCCATGACGGGAGAAGCGCAACGCCAGACCCCCCTCGCCGTCTGGCGAGGGGCGCGCTTCTGGCTCAGGCGGGTAGTATTGAGTCTCTAAGTTCAGCACTGGAGACCGCTGGATGGAACCGCTGCGATGCTGGCGTCGTGTGAGAGCAACACTGATCGCTATAGGGGCGTTCAAGCAGCTATAATGTATGACACGTGAATCGCTGGACGCCGTCGCTCACTCGGATGCCAATGTTGCATCACTTGATGAAAGCGCAGCGGCGCTCACGGTCAATCTCCAACTTCTGGTCGTCTTCCACGTCGGTCTTCATGCAGACGCCCTCGCTGTTGATGAGTTCGTAGTATTCGCAATATTCGCGGAACTCGTCGGCCGTCAACAAGTTCTCGCCAGGGTCCTGCACCTGCGCGGCAGCGATGCCAGCAGCAGCAGCAGCAGCAGAGAAGCGCACGTGCAGCTGCACCGCAGCGCGGACGCAGCAGCGCAGCGAGTCAGTAAAACAGGTCTGGCTTGCTTTTTGCCAACGCCAGTCAGGCCCAACCGTCTCCGCAGGACTAAGCAGTCCCAGGGCACGCACTATATAGTCCAGTAGGTCAAAGTCCAAGTTCACGAGTGTCGGCTGAGAGGTGACAGGTAAACAAGCACGAGGATCGTGTCAGCGGTAACAGAGGACTCTCTGCGCGGGGCATAGGCGCGCACCACCGGGCGCGTGTTCGCTGTGTGGCAGAGACGGTTAAAGCCCATGGAGGACGGGAAAACGGCGCCGTTCTCGGCAGGGAGCAGGAGACGCTGGCCTCCAGGCATGTGGATCTCGAGGCCTTGCTCCGTGACGACCACCAAGACTTTCCGCGGGCCAGTCTCGGAAGGGATTGTGCCGGTCAGTACCATCGGGGGCATGCCGACCGCTTGCGCGTTGGGCCCGCCGACGGCGAAGGGCGCGTAGAAGGGAGCCTGGACGCGGTCGCTCATGGCTGGCGAGAGGTTGAACGCGTCCGTTGTGTGGGACGCCGACGTGCAGCACGGGGGCTGTGTCAAGACACGGGTGAACAGACTCAGGCTGGCACAACGGCGGTGGGGCTCGGCGAGGGGGCCGAGCTTGTGACAGTCTGGCGCCAACCTGTGAGTCGGCAGAACTTGTGCGTGCGCTCTGACCGCGACACGGGGCCACCTGCCGGGCGTCCCGTGGTACCAGAACGAAGCCCCAACTGTGAGCAACACCCAGGCGTGTGACCACAGCGCTCCAGCGCAGTCCCCTAGGGCAAAACGTCAGATCCAGGCTCTTCTGAGCGCTACGCACGCATTTCCTCGGTGCTTCTCAGCGCGAGTGGGACGTGTGATGCATTGAGACGGCAATCTCGCAGATGCATGGCTGCAGACGCGTCGCGAGCGCGTGGTTAGGGCCCCTCTGGGCACCACGACTCATTGGCGAGCTTGCGCGCGCGTGCTTTGTGCGACGTTCGATGTTCAGGAGCGCATCTTACACGACAGGGCTGTTCATGTGTCTCTCATCGTGTGTCTCTTTACCGCCCGTGTGGCCGTTCCAGAAGCCAGTGCCGACGGTCGAGCTAGTGCTCTTTCACTCGCTCGTTCAGGCCAGCTCGGGGTACAGCTCGGATGCCCGCTGTGCGAGGCGCTGCGTCTTCATGAACGTGACATAGCACCAGATGCACAGCATCTTGTTCTCCTCCTTGCGGCGGAACAGCGCTGTCTTCGACCCACCGGCCTTCTTGCCGGCAGCCTTTGCGCACTTCTCGTTTTTGCACAAACAGCAGCGCAACGGGCCTGGCTCGGCCGGATGCATCTCCGCGGCCTCGTTCAAGGCACGCAACATGTCCTTGTACCCAGCTGCCTCCTCCCTCGTCATGTTCAGTGGAGTTCCGTGGTGGTGAGGGACCGCCATCGCTTGCGAGAGCAGTCACAGCTGCACCGCTAATGGCGAGACTGAGACTGCGAAGGGTCTCGAACAGGCACGACCTTCCTGGGATCCAAGGCATCAGCTACCCCCGTAGAGGCCCCTCTTCGGAAGAGTCGGTGGAAGAAAACTGCCATCAGTGCGCATGCCAGACACCGGATATCTCAGAAGCCGAAGCGAACGTTGCCCACCCCCGAGAAGTGGGTTTTCAGCGCCCTCGAGTTCGCCCATGGTGCATCATGTGTGTCGACTGGATCGTCGCTGCTGGCAGCCAGCCGCGCCGCCTCCTCCTGCTTGCGGCGCAGGAATGCCAGCATTGCAGCCTGCTCCTCTGCGCTCACGCTGGGCCCTTCCCGCTGCGGCTGCCCTTCTCCGCTTTTCTGCAGCCTGATGAGCACCTTTGTTTTGTCATTGCGGCCGACGTAATCGGACAGAAGCTGCTTGTCCTGCGTCGCCGGCGTCATCGCCTTGTTGCCTGGCCCCCACAGCACCGCATCTGCAGGCGACGCTATGAAATCCGAGTCTGGTAACGCGAATGGCGCAGCGCAGACAACCTGCTGCCTATCACCTTCTCCGCAAGTAGAAAGCACGCCACTCGTCAGCACTGCAATGTCATCATCTTCAGCTAGCGCGCTGCCAGAGGATGCGCATGCGTCACGTGCAGCTGCGTGCACAGCGCGGATGTGCTCCGCAACCAGTGCGTGCGTCAACACCGCTTTCGCCTCCACCTGGCGCTGCGCACCACGGCCAGAGTCTCAGTGTCCGTTTATGCTGTTCAGGCGAATCAACCACCAGACAGAGAGCTCTCTCACCTTGTGGACTGCAGCAGTTGCGTCATCCACTGCGCGCAGCACGCCCTGTGCTGCGCTCTCCGACACCTGCGTCGACGCGCCTATACCACGTCGCTCAGCATCTGTCTTTGTCACGGAGTCGTCCTCAGCGTCTTGTATCCTCAACGCTGAGACCTCCTTATACAGCGGTCAACGAAAACAGAGACGAGTCAGTGGTGCCCCAGCACTCAGTGTCAGCGTGTGTGTCTCCCAACGCGCACCTGCTGGATCTGCTCACTCGCCTGCCCACCACTGCTAGTCGCCAAGTTCCGGGCAGCCGCGCAGAGATGGAGGAGACCGAGGCGGGCGTTGTGGAGAGACACCACTACGCGCGCGACTTCACTCAGGGGCGTCGCTGCCGGTGTGTCTAGCAGGAACTGGTGGTCCTCGTTGCGCTGCGCACGTGACAGACGTGTGGGCGCGCGTGAGAGAGGCGCAAGGACAGGCCACTGCCTGGGAGCCTCTGACTAAGGGGTTCTGCTCACAGCAGCCCTGCAAGCGCGCGCACCTTGACGTGAAGGAGGACCATAGCGCACGGACTGCGTGTGGAGACTTGCGACTCGACGAGGGTGTCTCGTTGTACGCTTCGCGAGTGCGCATGCGGGTAGCTTTCCAGTGCCCGACCTTGCTAACTGCCCTTCGACAGTGCTCTGTGCTCGTGAAACGCAGGAAAGGCACTGTCAGCTGTGTCTTACAGCTTGCCGTGTGCGAGAGCCGCCCGCCAGAACTTCAGCTGTCTGGGCGAGAAGAACAAAACAGAAACACACCATGGGGCGGCGGCCCAAGACCTCTGCTTCTGCGCAGCGCCAACTTCCGGTGACTAGCAGCCGGCCGTCTCCTCGGCTCGACGTTCCCACAGACAGACCTGTGCGCATATACGCAGGTGCGTGCTGTTCCCTCAGAGAGAACTCTGCTTTGTCAAAGTCCACCACCGGTGGCCCAACTGCGCAGCTCCGTCTTGTCTCGGTTCAACCGCACCCGCGCCGTCTGACCGCCTGCTCGCACTCGCCTGGCGCCAGACGGCATCTACGACCTCTTCCATTACGGCCACATGCGGCAGCTGAAGCAGTGTAAGGAGTTGTACGTGCCCCAAAGCACCGTCTAGTGCCTGCTTGCACGTCCCCAGGCACCGCGACGTCCACGGAGTGTCGCTGACTCACTTGCGCACATGGCCAGGTATCCGAACGTGTATCTCCTTGTCGGCGTGTGCAACGACCGGATCACACACCAGCTGAAGGGTCCCACTGTGATGACGGAGGATGAGCGCTACGAGGCTGTGAGCCACTGCAAGTGGGTGGATGAGGTTGTGCGAGACGCGCCCTGGTGTGTCGACGCCGCATTCCTGAAGAAGCACAACATCGATTTCGTGGCGCATGACGAGATCCCCTATCCGGTGGTTGCTGGTGCCGCCGAGACGACAGACGACGCGTACGCATTCGCGAAGCGTGCTGGCAAATTCGTAGCCACGCAGCGGACCGAGGGCATCAGCACAAGCGACTTGATTTTGAGGCTGCTACGCAACTACAACATCTACGTCCTGCGCAACCTCGCGCGTGGGTACACCCGCCAGGACATGAATGTCAGCTTGCTGCGTGAGAAGCGACTGCGGCTGAGAGCCAAGCTGCAGAAGTTGAAGAAATATTGGGAGAAGCAGAAGGGGTTGGAAGGCCTCTTGCGGATGGGCCGCGAGAAGCTCCTGCGAGCTGTCAAGCGCGTCTCAGAGGGGCGACGGGCAACTGTGGTTGCCATTCCGCTGCCTTCAGACAGCGAGGATATGAGCTCCGACTAAGATTGCAACGAAAGCGCGCGCGCGCAAGAGCCAGTCACACCTATGCGTGTGTGTGTGTGAGTGTCTCGGTCTCTCTTTCTTGCTATCACTTCGCTGCTGCGCCACCGAAGCCTTTACGCGCTGCACCGAATCCCTTCGCAGTGGCTCCACCTGCACCAGCGGCAGGCTTGCTGCTCGCCTTTGCCGCGCGCTGCTCCTCCCGCCACGCTTGTTCCTTGCCCCTGCGTCCATTCTGCGCAGCTGAAGCGGCCTGAAGGCCAGCTTGTCGGATCTGCTCAGCAGTGGGTGGTGCGCTGCCTGGGTTGAGCATACCGAGTCGTTTCGCGAGGCCGCTCATCTGGTCACGCATGCCTGCCCATGTCATGAGCAGGTTCTGCACATCATCAGATGTGCGGCCAGAGCCTCGTGCGATGCGGCTCATCCGACTGGGGCTGCCAGCAACGAGCGCTGGCTGCTGCCTCTCCTGGGGAGTCATGCTCTGAATGACACTCCTGAAGATTCTCAGCCTGCGCTCTGCATCTGCAATCTGAGCGTCAGTGACACGGCCGCCTAGGCCGGGAAGCATGCGTGTCACTTGGCCCATAGAGCCTAGGGATGCCATCATCTCAGACTGCTGGAGGAAATCGTTCAAGTCGAACTGCGCGCTCAACATGCGCTGCCCAAGACTCTCCAACTGCGACGCTGTCTTCCCGGATGCGGCAGCTGCTTTCTGAGCATTCTCGACGAGGGAGACGACATCGCCCATCCCCAGGATGCGGCCTGCAACTCGCTCCGGTCTGAACGGCTCCAAATCGCCAATCTTCTCGCCAGTGCCAACAAATCGAACAGGCTGGCCACATGCGTGGCGGACACTGAGTGCAGCGCCGCCGCGTGCGTCGCCATCCAACTTTGTGAGAATGCAACCTGTCAACTTCACCCGTGTCGAAAATGCAGTCGCTGTCCGGGCAGCATCTTGCCCGGACATGGCATCAACAACAAGCAGCGTCTCGCTCGGCTTGCATGCAGTCACAACATCTTCCAGCTGGCGCATGACCGCCTCGTCCACAGTGACCCGACCAGCCGTGTCCATCAGAACGATGTCTGCCCCCGCCTTGATGGCAGCCGCCACGCCCGCAGAGGCGACACGTGCAGGTGTAGCACCCGCAAGGACGCCATTCTTGGCGTCTTCATCACTGGGGAACACAGAGACGCCAGCCTGCTTGCCTAGGATCCGTAGCTGCTCTGCTGCCGCGGGCCTGAACGTGTCCGCAGCCACCAGGAACGGTTTCCGTCCCTGTGACGTCAACAACACCGCGAGCTTCGCAGCCGCAGTGGTTTTGCCGGCGCCTTGGAGGCCGGCGAGGAGCACTACAGCAGGGGTGGCCGTGCCTGGTGGACCTCCCAGCGGCACGTCCCCTGACCCAGCACCACCCAACGCCTCCGTCAACGCGTCGTTCACTAGCTTGATGAGCTGCTCGCGGGGAGTCACACCACGGGTGACGGGAGCCCCGGCAGCGGCGGCCTCCACCGTCTTCAGCAGCGCAGTCGTGGCAGCGACACTTACGTCCGCTTCCAGCAGCGTGCGACGCAGCTCTCGCAGTGGGGCACGCATGTTGCGCGGAGACAAGTCATCCACGTCGTTCAGGGTCGCCCACGCGGACTCGAAGCCACGAGTGAGAGAGTCAAAGGCACTCACGGCGGCGCAGCGCAGTGCCAAGCGCCGACCGCCGGCGCACGCGTTTCTGCGACGGCGCAGCGCGTGTTGTGCATTGCAGTCGGAGTAGAAGCCGCTATGGAGACTCCGTCGACGGTGCGTCGCGCAGGTGCGGGCAGGAGCAGCAGCAGCAGCACCACGGCTGCGAGAGTCGACGCTGGCTGGTGCGCAACATCGGCGCGGCGCGCGGCCTGGGTACGCACCGATGCCAGCGTGAGCTGACATGGAGCGGGTCAAATCGTTCAGGCGAAGCAAAGAATGGTGCAACCTGCATGCAGCCCTGGTTGCTTGGTGTGCTATATCTGAGAACTACTACTGTCTAAACTCTAATCACGCCAGCTGCAACTCACGCAAGTCCGCGGGAGCTGTCCATCTGCTGTCGCACATCTACCCAACCCCTCTTTTACCCCAGTACCCGCTGCACTCAGGCAGTCTGCGCGGGCCCCGCCTATTTGGTTGCGCCAGTGGCCTGCTTCACCGCCTCTTGCGCCCCAGCACTGCCGCCAGTCGCTTCGATGGAGCTGAGCACTGCCATCACCACCGCCTCTGTGGCGCCACTGACCAACTCAACGCCGCCGCCTGGGCTCTTGTCAGGAAAAGCACCTGCCTCTTTTGGAGCAGCAAGGTGCGTGCCTTGCGGCGGAACGCTGTGATCCAACATGCTGAGAGCCAACCACTGGCGCCGTAGCAAGAGCATGTCCTCAGCAGACCCGAACAACGCCTCCGAGAGACGCGCGACCAAGGCGCCGCTGAGAAGCGCAGCCACTGGGTTCCCTTGCGCCTGGCTCACCGACTTTGCGTGCGCAAGCCAGGAGAGCAACTCGTCCAGTGTCATGGAGCATGCTTGCAACCACATGACGCTTGGAGGCGTGGACATCGCGCTTGCTGCAGCGCCATCAGCTGCAGCTGCAGATGATGGCACCGCAGGTGTGGATTCAGGTGCAGTATCCGCAAGGCCCTGGGCCACAAGGTGGGCCATGGAGACCGACCGGTACCCCTCCAGACACGTCCGGCTAGTAGCAAGCAGCTCCGCCACCTGCTGCATCAGCGTCAATGTGGTGGGCACGCTCGCTACAAGATTGGTCATCAGCAGGTGCTGTTGCTGCGCGTCACCGGTAGCGAGAGATGCGCTGTGCGCCAGAGCAACTCCCCGCAGCCAGTGAGTGACTGCACATGCCGTCGCATTTTGCCGGAGTGTGTCACGCGCAACCACAGCCGCGGCGTCTCCTTGGCGGCCGTCAGGCACCTGCACGTCTTGCTGCCTGTGAAGATCACCTTGGCAGCAAGGTTGTCCACAGTCTGCGCCTTCGCTGTGATGGACGCCGTCTTCCTCGCGGTACGCACTCCCACCACCAACCTGCTGCTGGCGTGCCTTCGCTGCGCGGACTACAACTTTCTCCCACACCAGTGCGGTCTCCCCTCCCAACTGGCGCATGGCCTCGCATAAGTGCGACACATCTGGCACGCCACCGCCAGGGGACCCAAACCCGGCGCCCATAGCACCATTATGATTCGCCTGCACCCCGCCATTGTGTGGCGACAGCAAGAATGGGATGGAGCCCATCAACTGCTGCTGCTGTTGCTGTTGCATGTGGTTCTGCTGCTGCTGTGCTGCCATGGCAATTGCAGCGAGGTGGCCCTGCAGTGCTGCGTTCACAGCTGCAGAGGCTGCTGCCATGCTGGAGTCACCTTGCTGGCCGTTGTGGCTGCCAAACAAGCTGCCGGCAAGGAGAGGCAGGGACGCTCCCATGTGGGGAGCGGACCCTCCAAAAGGGGGGCCACCACCCGATGCTGCCAACGTGTTGAATGCGCCTCCACCAGGGTGCAGGCCAGCATTCAATGCGCCGCTGCTGAGCGGTGACTGGTGCCAGGCATGCTCCACACCTCGGGGCCCGCGCCCTACGGCGTCTGCACTCCGACCACCGACGCCCAGCGATGCGTCAACACTGTGCAGACCTGGTGGAAGCAACGCCCCGCTGCCGCGCTGCCAGATATCGCCCTTGTATCCCCACTCACGAGCCAGGATGAGCATGCTCTCCTTCCTCAGCGCTGCACTCCGCTTCAGACGCAGTATGTCACTCACGTCTGAGCGTCCGCACGCGTCCAGCGCCCGCGCCTGGCGATGAAAGAGGGGTGTGTCAGAAGACAAGGCCTTGCGTCTGCGCATGTACTGACGGCCCCACAACCGCGCTTCACGTCCCTCGCGTCGCACGCACGTCCCCACCCGACGGGGTGCAGCGCGCGAGGTTTGCGCCCACGGCCCAAAGAGGTCGGGGTGGCGTCCGCAAGCCCGTGGCTGGGCTCTTGTTCCTGCTGCGCGGAACAGCTCCAGAAAAGCCCTCTGGCCCCACGGCCTCCCCACGGGACGCACCAGCGCCTCTCGCTCGTCGTGCTGCTGCCACTCGGGACAAGAGAGTATGAGACGGCGCAATTTCTTCTCGCCTGCGGTTTATAAACGCGGCCATCGAGTCAAAAGGCGCCGCCAGCTAAGGTCCCCCACGAGCACCACGTGCGTTGCGCGCAACGAACACGCACAGGCAGAGGCAGAGCCACGCACCGTTCTTCTTGCCTGCGTCTCCAACTAAGCGGTACAAGTGCTCCTCTCCAGAGCGCGGAGCCGCACGACACCTGTGAGTGCGCAAATTTCAGTGCCTGTGCCTGGACAAGCAGCCCCAAGAGCCCCAGCACGCCCCACTGGTCCAGGGAAGCGCACCATGTGCAGTTCGCGCCGTGGGTTGGGTCGAGGCAGCGCAATCCAGCGGCGTCACGAGGGCGATGTGCTGCAGCCAGAGGGTGCTGTCCCAGGAGATGATCACCGCGCGGCGCGTCTCCCAGCAGGCCCAGCGCTGCGCCAGCACTGTCCTCTTCCTCGTCGCTGCCGTCGCTGCTGCGCTGCTGGGCGACAGGCTGCTCAGGTGGAGTTGCCATCAGGGCTCCACAACGAGCTCGCAAAGAACACAGCGCAGACGCCCTGCAGCCCGCGCCGTACGAATGTGGCGCTACGGGTTGACTCAGACGAGGCGCTTTCGATGGGGCCCGTGAAAGACGAAAAGGGACCTGCGACGCGGACTTCCTGTTCTAATAGTCCAACCCCCAGATTTCTTCGGCCCATATCTTGCAACTCCGCTGCGCACGCACCGCGCTGGGTCCCTTTGAACTAGTCCCAGCTGGCTGTCCGGCACCTAAGCGAGGTACTTGTACACGGATGCGTCTTTGGGGTCCCTTTCGAGGTACTCCCGGTCAATGAGACTCTCAATCCGCTTCTTCAAGTCCTCCCGCCGGCACTCGAAGCGCAGCTGGCGGACCAGCTCATCCAGCAGCTGTGCGTGACCCAGTGTTTTGCGGGTCTTCATGATGCGCACGATGGCTGCATCCACCTGGTACTGCCTGTCCTGCTGCACTTTCTCGTTCACGGCCGCCACCTCCTGCGGCGTCTCGCGCATCTGCACGGTATTCACCTTGATCCGGAAGCGGGGCTCTTGCAAGCTGTCATTCACTGTGAAGCGGTCCTCGTCGCCGATGTCTTTGCCTTTGGGCTCCTTCACCAGGATGCGAACTTTGCCACACGCCAAGCTCTGCAGCGTGCGCCGCAGCTCACCATCCTCTAAGCTGGTCGCAGCCTTGATGTCGCCGAACGTGAGGCTCCCGCTCTGCGGGTCAATCACGTCGTTGAACAACATCAGGACGGCTGTCTGGTACACGCTCACAGCCAGCTCACGTAGCCCACAGGACGCGAACCGTGCGCGAAGGACACAGCTGCCCAGCACATGGCGCCAGCTGAGCTTGCGTCCGCCGTGTTTAGACAGGTAGAATTCCGAGAACTGGGTCTGCAGTGTGGCCAGCTCGGTAGGCAACACCACATCGTCTGGCGGGTACGTTGGCCAGAAGCCAGCCGTGAGGATGCTCACGCTGGTCTCCACACCACTGGAAGTGGGGCATGCATCCCGGAAAGCGAGGGTCACATCATGCGACAGGTCCACGTCCCTGAACATGCCCTCCATCTTGGCTGTGAACTGCGGCCCGCACTCAGCCTTGAGTTTCACGAGCATGCTTTTCTCCGCGTCTATGCTCGCGGATTTGTGCAGCAGCAGACGCTTCGCGAGGTCCTTCTTGTAAAAGGCCTCGAACACGTCTTTTCCAGACAGGAAGCGGAACAGCAACAACACCTTGTCTAACACCTGCTCCAACTCCTCTTCGCTCTGTGCTTTATTGCCCTGCAGGTACGAGACAGAGCAGGCGGTCAGCGGATTATGCATGGTCCTTGTGGACTGTGAGAGTGCAACGCCAGACGCACCACCTTGAGCACGCCGTCCAGATACCTTGCCACCAGCTCTGCAGGCTTATTTGCCCGGCAGTTCACACATGTCTGCAAGGAAGGGGACACAGATGTGAGAAGAGGAAGCCCACCACGCACACAGTCTGCGGACGCACCTCGAATGCGTCCTTCAGCGTGTGTCCGAACGTCTCGTTCCAAGCGAACGCGGTTTTGTGCACTCCATCTAGAGCAGCTTTGAATTCCAGGAGGCGTGACACGAGTGTCTCCTCCTGCGCCTCATCTTTCACCATCTGGCTGCCTGCTGCACGCACATACGCGCCCAGCGCTGCGCGCAGCGCATCTAATGCACTGACCCGTGCCATGAGACTGTACAGGCGACCCAGGTCAGACATGCGCTCCGTGCAAGCAGCCATGAGTGGCACGAACCCCTTGTCAAGCAGGCTGCTCACATGGCGCCCTATCAGCGCCGCTTCGCAGCAAGTCAGCAGCGTTTTGCGCGTCACAGCGTCCAAGTACGTGCCCGCGCGCTCAGATTCCTCATGCAACCGCGTCTCCGCGTGGCGGAGATAAGCAGGCAGATCTAAAGACTGCACCAACTGTGCCGCTTCTGCGCCATAGAAAGCCTCTGTCTCACGCAAAAATGGCGTCTCGAATGCGCAGCTGTACAACCCTAAAGCAGACAGCATGCGGAGCAGGTCACGCAGCAGGCGGCGGTTGACAGCCTCGCCGCTGCGCTCTGCGGCAATGAGCGAAAGCACGCCGCGTACAGTGCGGCGCACCACCTGCGGGGAATCATCTAAATGCGCGCGCACTGCAGAAAGCGAGGCCTCCCACAGTGGCGCCACACCAGCCGTCGCAAGTGCATAGGAGCGGTCGAGCACAGTGCACACCCGGCGGACTGTGAGAGCAGCTTCGCAGTGGTCATGCCATGCAGCATCGACGCGGACGAGGTACGCCGACTCATCTGTCGCTATTCCCGCTGCCCCGCTGTGTGCGCCGTCACCGGTGTCAGTCGTCGAAAGGCCGCTCACGAAGGAGGCTGCGAAGCTGTGCAGCTCAGCAGCGACGTTGGTGTACAGCGCGGGTGCGAATTTGTGGAGACACAGGTCTTCGCAGCACTGGAGAGGTGGAGGAGAGGCAGCGAGAGCAGGGCGGCGGCGTGTCAGTCCTTCTGTGACGCTAACAGTGCTCGCAGAAGTTTCCCTCTCGTTTTGCACACGGGTCGTCTCTATCAGCCCTCATGCACTAAGCAACACACGCGAGCGAGTGTTCGTCCACAGCAACGCGTGCGCGCGTGTTTTGACTGGGTGCGCACTCGATAGAGTTCCTCGAAGCTGAACGCAACAGGCTGGTGGCGGTGGATGGCGACCAAAGCTGCGCGCAGCTTCGCCCACGTCACCGCCTGGAAATCGTCTGGCAGCTTCGGCTTTTCTGTAGCGCATGCCAGTGGGTAAAGTACAGGCGTTAGGGGCGGCAGCGTCGTGCAACGGCGGCAACGGCAGTCCTGCCGGGAAGGCAGACGTAGAGCGAGGCGCGCGGACAAGGACAACAGCGAGAGTGGGACGCGCCTTTGAAGGCTTTGATCACCATCTTGCGCGCGCCATTTGACGGCCCTGGTCCAGCCGTGTCCACCATGTCTGGAGTTGTGTTGTGTTGTATGCCTGTTGTGTGCCCTGCCCCGCCTGCCTTGCTCCACACCGCGCCTGTCTTTTCCCGCGACACCTGCGGTTACGATGCCAAACTCCTAATACAGTGCAGTGAGTCCCTGAGAGCGCGCGAAGAGGACTCCGAAAACTAAAGGGCAGGCCGCCTCGGACCGGAAATTTCGCCGTTTCGGACCTAGTAGGCGGACCTTTTCCGGACCTGTCGGACAGCCGTTCCGGACGCATTTCCGGACCGCCACGTGGCGTTGGACTGTCA
>Ga0164297_10002722_pt1 | contig 17222 bp, 13 predicted proteins | sample GEODES058metaG_FD_113539 | JGI IMG/M metagenome (GOLD analysis project Ga0164297, IMG submission 113539) | Dystrophic lake water microbial communities from Trout Bog Lake, Wisconsin, USA - GEODES058 metaG | ecosystem: Environmental > Aquatic > Freshwater > Lake | place: USA: Trout Bog Lake...
GAAAGGCATCGAGCCTATGAACCAGATTGACATCTTGGCCACCCAAACCGCGCTCGCTGATGAGCGCGGCGATCATGGCCGCCGTCTCGGCCTGCCCATACTGGCCAGCGGCGATGATCATGCGGGCTAATCGGGGCTGCAATGGCAAAGCGCGGATGGCCCGGCCCATGTCTGTGAGGCGGCCTTGACTGTCGATAGCGTCAAGCGCCAACAGCTCGGCGCGGGCCTCGTCGAGCACAGCCCTTGGGGGCGGGTCGAGAAAAGGCAATCGCGTTGGGTCTGCGACGCCCCACTGCGCGCAATCGAGCATGAGACCGGACAGGTCAGTTGAAAGGATTTCAGGCTTGCCGAAAGGCTCAAGCGCGCCTGTAGCGGCCTCTTCCCACAGTCTATAGCAAAGACCCGGTTCCGTACGGCCCGCGCGACCTCGCCGCTGATCCGCAGATGCACGTGACACCCGAACAGTTTCAAGTCGTGTGAGACCAATGCCCGGCTCATAGCGCGGTACGCGGGCAAGGCCGGAATCGATAACAATGCGCACGCCCTCAATCGTCAAGGATGTCTCGGCAATTGAAGTTGCGAGGACAATCTTGCGCCGCCCCTCCTGCGTGGCTTGGACGGCGAGGTCCTGCGCCTTCTGATCCATCGCGCCATAAAGTGGCGCGATGTCGACCAAAACATCCGTGATACGATCTTTCAGTCGCTCCTCGACACGCTTGATTTCACCCTGACCCGGGAGAAAGACAAGGAGCGAACCGGGATCGGAGCGCAGTGCTTTAAGAATAACATCCGTCACATCGTCTTCGATGCGCCGCTGTGTACCGCGCCCAACATAGCGGGTCTCAACGGGGAAGCTTCGGCCTGCGCTTTCAATCACTTTCGCATCGCCAAGCAAAGACGCCACACGCGCGCCATCAAGCGTTGCCGACATCACAAGAACTCGCAGATCAGGCCGCAAGGCCTGTTGCGCGTCGAGCGTGAAGGCAAGCCCTGCATCGCCATCGAGCGAGCGTTCATGAAACTCATCGAACAGAACCGCAGCCACGCCGCTAAGTTCTGGATCATCCAAAATCATTCGCGTGAGAATGCCTTCGGTAATGACCTCAATCCGCGTTTCTGCACTGATCTTTGAGCCCATGCGGACGCGCAAACCGACGCGCCGACCAACCGCTTCACCCAATGTTGCAGCCATCCGCGCCGCCGCACCGCGCGCGGCTAATCGCCGGGGTTCAAGCACGAGGATTTTATTTGAACCGACCCACGCTTCGTCCATCAAAGCGAGTGGTACGCGCGTTGTTTTACCTGCGCCCGGTGGCGCAACGAGAACTGCTTTCGTGTCACGTGACAGCGTGTCGCACAGCGATGGCAGCGCCGCGTCAATTGGCAAAAATGTATCGAACGCGCGCATTGACTCTGATCAGTGTCGCCCAAGCATTTCGGGCTTTGGACCACCCGTTGCCCAATCGAGAAGCTCGACCGTATGCAACACTGGAATTGCAGTGCCTCGATCACTCAAACCTTTGCCGATTTGGCTCATGCAACCAAGATTGCCTGTCGCGATGATGTCCGGATTCAAACGCGTGATATTCTTCACTTTACGCTCGCGAAGCTGACCAGAAATTTCTGGTTGCAACATGTTATAAGTTCCGGCAGAGCCGCAGCAAATATGGCCCTCTGGAACATCCTTTACCACGAAGCCCGCTGCTTTCAGCAAGTTTTTCGGCTCATCGCGCAATTGCTGGCCGTGCTGCATCGAACAGGCCGAATGATAGGCGACCACTTGCCCGGTCGCAATACGCATTTCAGGTAAACCAAAGCGCGTCAGTACCTCGGTAATGTCCTTGGCCAGTGCGGAGACTCGCGCGGCTTTCTCGGCGTAAACCGGATCATTGCGGAACATATAGCCATAATCTTTGATCGTCGTGCCGCATCCCGAAGCGGTGATCACGATCGCATCCAAACCTTCACCCTCAATTTCGGCGATGAAAGAATCGATCAGCGATTTCGCAAAACTGTGGCTTTGATGGTCATGGCCCATATGATGCACCAAAGCACCACAGCAGGTCTGTCCTTTTGGGATGACGACTTCAATATTCAGCCTGTTCAAAATGCGAATAGCGGCTTCATTGATGCCCGGATCCAGCACGGGCTGCGCGCATCCCGTGAGGATTGCAACACGTCCCTTGCGTCCACCCTCGACCTTCACCGTTTGCGGACGCTCATAACGCGAACGACCGGACAGAGTCGAGGGCGCGAGTGCAAGCATCGCCGCGAGGCGCGCACCAATTCCCGGAATAGATTGTATCACGGGGGAAAGAAGCTTTGCCGGCTTTGCCGCAAGAAGCGCCAAGCGGAACCGGTTCGGATAAGGCAGAATGGCGGCTAACACGCCGCGCATGAATCTGTCGATCAAGGGACGCTTGTAAGTCGCCTCGATATGCGCGCGCGCATGGTCAACAAGATGCATGTAATGCACCCCAGATGGACAAGTCGTCATGCAAGAAAGGCAAGAGAGGCAGCGGTCAACATGCTTGACAACTTCAGCTGACGCAGGAAGTCCACGCTCGAGCATATCTTTGATCATATAAATGCGCCCGCGTGGACTATCGAGTTCATCACCGAGCAAGAGATATGTCGGGCAGGTCGCCGTGCAGAAACCGCAATGCACGCAAGAGCGAAGGATTTTTTCAGAGGCCTGCATTGCAGGTTCTTGAAGCGCTTCAGGAAGGAAGCTCGTTTGCATGAGACGTAAGCCTTAAAGAAGAGGAGCCATGCGGCCTGGATTAAGAATGCCAGCGGGATCAAAACTCGCTTTAATCGCGGCTTGAAGTTTCATAAGCGCATCGCTTGCAGGTTCAAAAATGGCCACTGCGTCGCGTATGGCACCAGGCGCGCGGATCAAGGTGGCATGCCCGCCTGTGCCAGCGAGGTTTGCACGAATAAGGGCGGCGCCCGCATCACTCTTTGCGTCTGTTTGGAACCAGATCAATCCGCCGCCCCAATCGAGCAGATAGCGTGCCGAAAGCTGGGCCTTTATCGACGCCAGAAAGTGAGGTGCTTTGGATGGTGCCAGTGAGATTTTCCAAAGCGCCGTGCCACGCGGTTCGCTCAGGGGAGTAACCTCACCAATTTGCTTCCACAACACCGAGGAGGCTTCCGCTTCAATGCGGTTGGCAGGGCCAAAGCGTTTCAACAAATCCTTCAGCCTGTCAAAGCGATAGGCCACCGATGCGTGGAAACCCTCGAGACGCAACAGGGTCATGGGCACACGTTCGACACTCGAAGGAAGATGCGCCGCCGCACTCACATCAAAAGGCGAACCCAGTGCAGCACTCATCGCCTCAATTGCGCGTTGGTCATCAAGCCCGTGCAAGGTGAATGTGACAGCAGTTTCAGGACGCGGCAAAACTTTGAAAGTGACTTCTGTTAAAATGCCAAGCGTTCCCCACGAACCGCCGAGCAATTTGACGAGATCCAGTCCCGTGACATTTTTCATCACACGGCCGCCAGATTTTACGCTCTCGCCTTTGCCGTTGATAAAGCGCACTCCGATCAGACTGTCGCGACACGCACCGGCGGTAACGCGGCGAGGTCCCGATTGATTGGTGGCAGCAATACCGCCAATCGTGGCCTCAGATGCTGCACCGAATAGTGGTCCCCATTGCCCGGGCTCAAAAGGAAGCATCTGCCCCTGAGCGGCGAGACGGCGTTCGACTTCGGCAAGGGGCGTTCCGGCAAGTGCTGAAATCACCATCTCGGCAGGCTCATGCAAGGTGATGCCTGAGAGGCCTTGCGTTGAAATTTCAGCTGCGTTTTTAACAACGCCGCCGATGCCCGCTTTGGTGTTGGCACCATGGATCGCCAAGGGTGTCTTGTCTGCAAAGGCTTTGCGGATCGTTGCGCTGAGTTCATCTTCCGCAAACAGTGATGCGCTCATGCGGAAACCCTTCCATCAAGCGGAAAAACTTTCGCAGGGTTCAAGAGCCAAAGTGGATCGAAGGCTGCACGCACGCGCATCTGTTGCGCAAGATCAATCTCGTTGAATTGTTTGCGCATGAGATCGCGCTTCTCGATCCCAACGCCATGTTCGCCTGTAAGGCATCCCCCGACTTCGACGCAGAGTTTTAAAATATCATTGCCTGCTTCTTCCGCATTCGCGGCTTCAACAGGATCATTGCAATTGTAAAGCACCAGTGGATGCAGATTGCCGTCGCCCGCATGAAACACATTGGCAACGCGCAGGCCATAGCTTTTCACAATCTCGTCGATGCGACGCAACACATAAGGCAATTGTCCGGTCGGAATCGTGCCATCCATGCATATATAATCCGCGATGCGTCCTGTTGCGCCAAAGGCTGATTTACGACCCTTCCAGATCAAGGCCGTTTCCATTGCCGATTTTGATTCTTTGACGGTTTTCACGCCATGCTCTTTGGCGATGGCGACGATGCGTGCGAGCATCGCATCCATCTCGCCATCCGAACCTTCAACTTCGATAATGAGCAGCGCTTCACAATCGGTCGGATAGCCTGCATGTGCGAACGCCTCGCAAATATCAATCGCGGGCTTGTCCATGAATTCCATCGCGACGGGAATGATGCCTGCACCGATGATGGCTGCAACAGCAGCACCCGCCGCCTCGCTTGAGGCGAAGCCGAACAACACAGGTCGCGCGCCCTCCGCCATTGGCAAGATGCGAACAACCGCCTCTGTGACAACGCCAAGCTGACCTTCTGACCCGATCACAAGACCTAGAAGATCAAGCCCTGCCGCATCCATCGCATCCGAGCCAATATCGACAATCGTGCCGTCGATCAGCACCATGCGCACGCCTAAGATATTGTTCGTTGTCACACCATAGCGAAGGCAATGTGCACCACCGGAATTCATTGCGATATTGCCTGCAATAGTGCAGGCCAATTGCGAGGATGGATCGGGCGCGTAGAAAAATCTTTTGTCCGCAACTTCATTCGAGATCGCGAGATTGGTGATGCCTGCCTGCACGCGCATCGTGCGGTCACCGAAATTGATGTCGAGTACTTTAGCCATTTTGCCGACGCCAAGCACAATCGCATCTTCTTGCGGGATAGCGCCACCCGCGAGCGACGTGCCCGCACCGCGCGGCACAACCTTCACACCATTCTCGTGACAAAAACGCAAAACGGCAGCGACTTCTTCCGTCGTGGTCGGCAACACAGCGGCAAGCGGCATTTTCCGATAGGCTGTCAACGCGTCGGTTTCAAATGCGCGGCGTTCGTCCTCGGTTGTCACAAGCGATGAGGGCGGCACGAGGGACGAGAGCCCAGCGATAATCTGATCGCGCCGCGCCAAAATCGCGTCATCCGGAATAGGAAAAGCGATGCCCATGGGAGGTCCTCCGGGATTCGAACTCGTCATGAGCCACTGTCACGGCTTGGACATAATTTGCAAGGGTTATGGTGCCGCGGCGCTGTGACGTCCGTTCCGCTTTTAGCGGTCGGCGAGCACGCGGGTCGGCGGGAACGTAATCTCAACAAGCGTGCCCGTGCCCCGCGCACTTTTGATCGCCATTGTGGCGCGATTGGCTTCGACCAAAGCTTTTGTCAGCGGCAGGCCAAGGCCGGTGCCACCGGTGCTGCGTGTCGTCGCAACCTGACGGAATGGCTCGAGCGCAGTTGTGACTTCCGAATCCGACATGCCTATGCCGGTATCTTTGATGCGAATAGCGACTTCTCCCGAGGGCGTGAGTGCCGTGGAGAGGATGACTTGTCCGCCCTCCGGCGTGAATTTGATGGCGTTGGAGAGAAGATTGATCAGGATTTGTTTCAGTGCACGCGGATCGGCCACGATCTGAGGCAAATGCTGAGGCGTGCTGACCCGCACAAAAACCCGACCACGATGCGCGGATTCCTGCACCATGCCGAGCGCTTCGGAGAGAATCGCAGGGATGGCGACTTCACGAAAATCAAGATCCGCCCGCCCGGCCTCGATTTTCGAAAGATCGAGCAAATCATTGATGAGATCGAGCACCAGCTCGCTCGATTTCAAGATATCGCCGACATAATCGCGATAACGCGGATTGCCGAGGGGCCCAAAACGCTCGTCGCGTATCAATTCGGCGAAACCAACAATGGCAGAAAGCGGTGTGCGGATTTCATGGCTGATCCGCGCGATAAAATCGGACTTTCGTGCGCTTGCGAGTTCAGCGGCGCGGCGGGCCTCTGTAAAATCGCGCTCGGCACGCTTGAAATTCGTGATGTCGGAGAGGACGGCGCAGAATTTTGGATGTGCATCGGAGCCGATGCGACCCATGGTCATATAAAGGGGAATACGTCCACCCGTTTCAGTAAGCCCAACAACTTCACGACCATCATTAAGAATGCTTGCGACGCCATTGTCTTTCAGCCCTTCGAAATAATCGAGGGCGCGAGCGGCGGTATCATCAGAAAACAGAGTGACAAAACGCTCGCCTTGGACACGGTCCGTAGAACATCCGAACAAAGCCTCGGCAGGGCGGTTCAAGGCCACAATCCGGCCATCATGATCGAGCACCACAACGCCATCAAGGGCGGTGTCGAGAATGCCCTGCCATTCCGAGGCAGTGACGCCGGCGGCGTCCTTCAGCTCATCATCATTTGCCGCTTTTGGGAAAAAGTCCTCATCCGCAGGTTTGTCGAAAAGCATGAGACTTGCGGGCAGATCATCCCAAACAATGCGCTGCAAGGTGACGGAGAGCGCGACGAGAGTGCCGTCCTGTCGTTTGACGAGCATCGCACCATCATCTTCGGACGAGCGCCTTTGGGGGTCGCGCCGACCAAACAACTCATCAAGGCCGCCAACGGCGTGGAACGCGTCGATATCGGTGTAGCCAAGCCAGTCGCACAGGGTCTTGTTCATCAAGATTGGCACATCGCCACGGCTCACGAGGATCCCGCGCGGCAGACGGTCCAGAATAGCGCGCGCAAGGCCGGCCTCGGCTGGCACGGGCTCAGTTGGGGTAACCGTCTCCTCCGGAGAAGCCGGAGGTTGTGAAGTGACAGGGCTGACTGGTTGGGGCGTTCGCGGCGGTGACGATGGACCTGCACCAAGGGCGCGGGCAATGTCACGGAACGCCTGTCTCTCGACCTCCGTCAGGCCCGACGTGTCGTCGCTGGGCGGCATGACGAAACGCGCAGGCCTCTCAGGGGGGCGGACGGGCGTTGGGGGTGGAAGAGTGGGTAGCGTAACCAACGCAAAGCCACGAAATCCATCAAACACACCGTCGGCGGTGGCAAGTGGGGTCGCCGAGAACAGAGCTTTGGCGTCTGTTCCAGGCGCAAGCGGCAGATCCGCAGGGCAGCCGACGAAAGTCTGCTCCGTGTCTAAGGCGCGGCTGAGGTGATCTTTTTTTGGCCAGTTTTGCCCAGAAAGGGCTTCGATGACGGCAGCAAGCTCTGTGGGAACATTGTCAAACGTCAGGCGGCCACCAGCATCCGTCCGCCAAATGAGGCGCACGCGTCGGGCCGCGTCCGTCGGGTCACCCTTGGTGGGTCCAGTCCCTGTCATGGGTTGGTCGGATATCCCTGCTTGCTGCACTCTCCGGGCTTGCGTGCCCAGTCGATGACTAAAATTCTCTGAGTTTCATTAATCGATCGGCAGGGACGGCGTCGAATCGAATCTCATTCCAAGGTCGAAGAACTCGGAAACAGCGTTAACGCCAAGCATTCCTTGACGATTGTGCAGTGCAGCATTATATTATTGTGCAATGCAGTATTAGTCCTCATATCCTTCGTTTTAATCACCTCATTCTGACAGGAAATTCCCATGACCAAGACTACTCCTTCTTACGAAATCCCCGCCGAAATGCGCGATTTTGCCGAAAAGAGCGTTGAGCAGGCCAAAAAGGCCTTTGACGGATTCCTCGGCGCAGCAAGCAAAGCCGTTGCCGCAGCTGACTCGCAGGCATCGACCGCGCAATCGAGCTCGCGTGAAATGGCCGAGCGCGCCATGGGTTACGCAGAAAAGAACGTCACTGCCGCTTTTGATCTGGCCCAACGCCTCGTTCATGCGAAAGACGTACAAGAAGTCGTTCATATCCAAACTGAGTTTGTGAAGTCGCAAGTTACCGCTCTCCAAGAGCAGATGACCGAGTTTGGCACGACTGTTCAGGCAACAGCCCGCAAAGCCGCTGATAGCGCCAAGGCGACTGTTGAGGGCGCAGCCGATGAAATCCGCAAGGCGGCGACCGCCAAGCGGAAGTGAGTTCCTGAGTTTCACCCATTGTCTTTGACGATCCTTAAGGAGGACCGACGATGTCTGAAGAGTCAGTACCGGGTAAAACCGAAGATCAAGGACCGGCTTCGGTCTCTACCAAAACGAAAGTCGCCGTAACCAAAACGGCCTCAAAGTCTAAGGCCCCTGTAAAGAGTGAGGCACAGCCAGCTTCGGAAGCCCATACTCCCGCTTCCGCTGACACGGCCTCAGTTCACGCAGCAGAGCCCGCGTTAGCGTTTCGGACGATGGCCGAGCAATCGCTTGATCATGCCCGTACGGCTTTCGCCCGTTCCCGCGAGGCCTCACAGGCCATGGCCAAGGGGATGGAAGTGTCCGGTGAAGTTGTCCAGTCCGGCTTGCGGGAAATGCAAATGCGGATCACGGAGGCGATGGAACAGCAGTCCCATGCCGCTTTTGGCTTCATGCGTGCTATGACGCAGGCCAATACGCTGTCGGAGCTCATCGATCTCCAATCGAGCGAAATGCGCCGGGGTGTTGAGCGCTCTTTGGCTGAGGCGAAGGATTTGTCGGCTCTGGCAACCTCAATCGCTTCAAAAGCCAGCGAACCGATGCGCAAAGCATTTGATCTTGCGATCAGCTCCGCTCGGCCAACGCAGTGATGGCGTAAAGGCGAAGCCGTAATTGCCCCTTGAAAAAGCGGGCGGCCCGGCTTAGGGTCCGCCCGCTTTTTTATGTGTGCAGCTGTAGCTCAGTTGGTTAGAGCGCTAGATTGTGGATCTAGAGGTCCCCCGTTCAAGCCGGGGCAGCTGTACCAAATCCTCCTTTGAAATCGAAATCCCCAATCGTGGTTCGGAGCCGAACGAGCCTGACTCGCGGTTCCGAATGGCACTTGCTGGACCAGGCGGAATCCGTGGGTTGCCCCGCTCTTTACCTAGTCCGCGTTATGATCCGGACCGTTACCCCGCCTCTCGCGTTCAATGAAGACCGGATCAGCGGGATTTCGCGTGGGGTCGCAGGCGTAAATTGTTCCCCAATAATAGCTGTCATAAGAACATTTTTTGGTCAGTTGAGGCTGCATGGGGTTGGCTTTCAACGATCCGGTATATTCTGGCTCGGCCATTCGATTTTGCATCGGTCGATCGATTGCGGACGGGTCTGTCTTCAAATGGTCCGAGAAGGCATCGGCGCGGGCGAACGCTGATAAGCCACATGTCGCGGCCGTAAGAAGAGCTAATGTCTGAACTGCACGGATTTTGAACATGGATATCTCCTGTGACTGGGGTGTGATCTCATGGTGCCTTCAAAGGTCTTCATCAGAGGTGCGGCCATCGGTGAAGCAACGACACCTCAATGCCAGTGTCGTGGTCGATATAGGCATCACCATGGTGCGGGCCCATTCGTAAGAATCCCGACTTGCCCGAAGCGAACCTTTTTAGTGCCGCGAATGGCATCGCGCCTTAGCCATTCTTGATGCAAATCAAAGTTTGCTGTGAACTTTGCGGCATGATCTGCGCTCATGAGAGCGTCATGGCTGAGTCAATTGGAGGCGCGTGTCCCGCGCTACACGAGCTATCCGACTGCGCCGCATTTTCATGCGGGCGTGACGGCGGCGACGGTTAATTCATGGCTTGAGCGGATTGACCCAAGCGAGCCGATCTCGCTCTATGTCCACATTCCATTTTGCGAAAAGCTTTGCTGGTATTGTGGTTGCAATACGACGATCACAAAGACCTATGCGCCAGTGGGCACCTATCTTGAAAGTCTAAACGCGGAGCTTGCGCTTATCGCCGAAAGATTGCCCCATCGCCCGCGTCTCACTCATTTGCATTTCGGCGGTGGTACGCCGAGCATTTTGAAACCTGATGATTTTCACACGCTGATGACGGCTATTCGAGCGCAATTCGATTTTGCACCGGAGGCGGAAATCTCAGTCGAGATTGATCCACGTGGCTTCACGCTCGCAAAAGCTAAGGCCTATGGGGAAGAGGGCGTGACACGTGCCTCAATTGGCGTGCAAGACTTTGATGCCGATGTCCAAAGGGCCATCCATCGAATTCAGCCTTATGAAACGGTCGAAAAAGCGATCAGTGCCCTACGACAGCAGGGGATCACCTCCGTCAATTTCGACCTGATCTATGGCTTGCCTCGTCAGACAGAGGCGAGTCTGGAGGCCAGTGTGGAATCAACGATCCGTCTCGGCGCTGACCGTGTTGCCTTGTTTGGCTATGCGCATGTGCCTTGGATGAAAAAATATCAAAAGGCTCTTGAGCGAAATGGTCTGCCCGATGCCGATACACGTGTGCGCCTCGCATTGAGTGCACGCAAGGCCCTCGAGACGCATTATATCCCCATTGGCCTTGATCATTTTGCGACGCCAACGGACTCAATGGCGGTGGCTTTGCGTGAGGGCTGTTTGCGCCGGAATTTTCAGGGTTATACGACCAATGTGGCCTCGACTTTGTTGGCGATCGGGCCGAGTGCAATCTCGGCAACCGGCTGGGGCTATGCGCAGAATGAAACCGACAATACGCAGTGGGCCGCGCGAGTTGCCGAAGGTGTCTTGCCAATTGCAAAAGGTCTTGTGCTAACCGAAGATGATATTCTTCGCCGCGATGTCATTGAGCGTTTGATGTGCGATCTGACTGTGGATCTTGACGATGTCGCCAAGATTCATGGGGCGGACCCACGCTGCTTTCTCAATGACATTGATCGCCTCGCATCCTTGCGTCGCGAAGGCATGGTCATTGTGAATGATTGGCGCGTGACCATTCCTCGTGAAGCGCGTATCGCGATGAGAAGCGTTGCGTCAGCCTTTGATGCTTGGCTTATCAGCGGTGAGCAACGCCACGCAGCAGCAGTATAAGTCTGCTGCTGTCTTAGAGTGATGCCATTACAAGCGCGACAACTGCCAGAACTGTTCCTGTGATGCGATTAATCATGCGCCGCGCTTCGATGCTGGTGAACAAAATTCGCGCTCGATTGGCCGCAGTCGCGTAAATCAACAGCCCAAGTGAGATGAGCACAGAAATGGTTAGCCCAAGAATGATATAGTCGCTCACAGTGAGGGCTGAAAGATCAAGCAGTGCAGGCAAAAGTGCAACAAAGAACAAGATCGCTTTCGGATTGCTCACCGTCAGTGAATAAGTCGAAAGAAAAAGCGCCAAAGGTGAATCGGATGTCGTTCGCGCATTGCTATCAAAGGTGCCGGTGATAGGAATCGTCCAGAGCTTGAAGGCCAACCAGATCAAATAGGCCGCACCACCCCATCTTACGACAAGAAGAATAGATGAAAATGTTTCTGCGAGCACGGCAAGCCCTGCAGAGGCGATGATGAACAGCGTCAGATCACCAGCAATGAATCCGGCCATAAAAAATGGCATTCCGTGTAAGCCGCGCGCCAAGGCCCGCGCGATAATTGCCGCAAGACCCGGTCCCGGCGTGATCACGGCGATAAAATAAGTCAGCGCAAAGATAAGATAGCGAGAAGATGTCATGCGATAGGATCAATCTTGCCCTGTGTCACACTCAAATGCACCGCGTTTGCGGGAAGGGTTACGAAAGCGGCGTCGTCGGCACCCGTCATGAACACTTGTCCGCCTTGCTTTTCAAGAGCATCAAACAGCGCGGTGCGACGGCGCGGATCAAGATGGGCAGCCACTTCGTCGAGCAAAACCAGTGGCCGCATCTGGCTCATGTCCGCAACAAGCTGCGCATGAGCCAGCACGAGTCCAATCAGCAGCGCCTTTTGCTCGCCCGTTGAGGCTTGAGCGGCGTCAACCTGCTTAGGCCCGTGAACAACAAGGAGGTCGGTCGATTGCGGCCCGACAGTGGCGCGTCCCGCAGCGCGATCTCGCCACCGATTGTCGCGCAAAACACCACGGAACCAATCTTCGACATCAAGTGCCGCGTGTTGTGCCAGCTGATCTTCGAGCGGCCCCGACAGAGCAAGATCCGCCCAAGGAAAGGGTGACGTCTCATCGCGGCCTCTTTGAATGAGGGATCGAAGGCGCATCACGGTTTCCCGGCGCGCTGCTGCAACGGCAACTCCGGTTTCGGCAACTTCACGTTCGACGGCATCAAGCCAGGCTGGATCGGGTCGTTCGTCTTCGAGTAATTTGTTACGCGACCGCATCGCCCGCTCGAGAGCCGAGACACGACTTCCATGGCTTGGGTCGATAGCAAGAACCAGACGATCCAAAAACCTGCGACGATCACCGGCTGCGCCGGAAAAGAGTCCATCGGAGGCTGGCGTTAACCAGACCACTTTGAGATAGGGATCAAACGCGCTTGCCGATGAAACCGTCTCGCCATCAATGCGAAAAACGCGGGCGAATGTGCCATCGGGTTGGGGTTGATAGCCAATGCCGAGCCGCGTAGCAGTCTCGCCTGTTTCCAATTCAATGGAAATCGCGAAATCGCCGGGGCCATGCGTGCTGGCCATGGCCGGAAAATCAGCCCGCCGCAATCCACGTCCTTGGGTGAATAGAGAGAGCGCTTCAAGAAGATTGGTTTTTCCGGCGCCATTCTCGCCTGATAATGCGATCATGCGTGCCGAGATCGCAAGATCGAGCTGCGCGTAAGATCGAAAATGACTGATGATCACGCGACGAATGCGTGGCGCACTAAAAGTGTCGTGTGGCATTTGAGCAGACGAGACGACGCCGCTCACACGCGCATCGGCATCAAGACGTAAAGTGCACTTGCGCCCTCACGGTCCTGAATGACAGTAGGCGACCCGGAATCAGCGAGCTTCAACAACGCCGTATCGCTATCAAGCTCGGATGCAATATCGAGCAGGTAGCGCGCATTGAAACCAATCTCGAGCGGCGCCTGATCATAATCGACTTCAATTTCTTCAGTCGCCGAGCCCGAGTCAGGGTTAATGACCGACAAGGTGAGCTTATGATCGGCAAGCACGAGTTTCACGGCCCTGCTGCGCTCAGATGAAATGGTCGAAACACGATCGACAGCAGCCATGAATTCAGCCTTATCGATCGTTAGCAATTTGTCATTGGCCGTTGGAATAACCCGCTGATAATCAGGGAAAGTTCCGTCGATCAGTTTCGACGTCAGCACAACTTCGCCGACTGTCAGGCGGATCTTGGTGCTCGACAGTTCAATTGCCACCTCTTGCGCGTCACTTTCAACGAGCTTGATGATCTCATTGACGGCTTTACGGGGAACAATGACGCCCGGCATACCCGATGAGCCTTGCGGCGCGTCTGTTTCAACACGCGCGAGACGGTGACCGTCGGTTGCCACCGTGCGCAACATCGTATGCCCCATCACGTCAATCGTGTGCAGGTAAATACCGTTCAGATAATAGCGTGTCTCTTCAGTCGAAATCGCGAATTGGGTTTTTTCGATCAACCGGCGCAATTCGAGCGAAGGCAATGTGAAGCGGTGGCCGATATCGCCAGCCGCCATGTCGGGAAAATCCGTGTCCGGCAGGGTTTGCAAAGAAAAGCGCGAACGGCCCGAGCGGATGGTCATCGTGTTGGAATCGCCCGTGATATCGAGCGACACTTGCGCGCCGTCTGGCAATTTGCGCACGATTTCGTAGAGCATATGGGCCGGAACAGTTGTTGCGCCTGGCTGTTCGACCTCTGCCGGAAATTGCTCTGTGACTTCGAGATCAAGATCAGTGGCCTTGAGGCGCAACGCTGCGCCCTCGCTCCGGATCAGGATGTTCGAAAGAATCGGGATCGTATTGCGCCGTTCGACGACCCGATGGACATGGCCCAGACACCGCAACAGGGCTGCTCTTTCAACAGTGACCTTCATCGCTGACCTTGCTTGACGAAAAAATTGACACGACACCGCGCACCAAAATGCGCGCGGACAGGGTCGGAAATAGTGACAAGCGACGCAGGCTTAAGCAAGCTCTGCGGCCCGGACCTCGCAAACCTCAGGCCGCAGTCCACAGAAATCGGGGGCAATCAGCCCGTAATTAGTCCTGCAACATCCGTTTGAGGAGCTCGACATCCTCGCGCAGACCTGAATCCGCTCCTACCGCGCCTTCGATCTTACGAACAGCATGAAGCACCGTCGTGTGGTCGCGTCCCCCAAACCGGCGTCCAATTTCCGGCAGCGAGCGCAAGGTCAACACTTTCGCCAGATACATGGCGATTTGGCGAGGCTTGACGACGCTGGCCGACCGGCGCGACGAGAGAATGTCGGCCCGACTGACATTGAAATGGGTCGCGACGAGTTTTTGAATGTCCTCGATCTTGACCTTCCGGGGCTCACGCGCCCGGACGAGATCGCGAATAGCCGTCTCGGCCGCCTCGACGGTGATCGTACCACCCGTCAAGGTTGCATGTGCCAAGAGCCGATTGACGGCACCGTCGAGATCACGTCCGTTCGAAACAATCGTTTTGGCGACATAGCTTACAACGGCAGGGCTGACATCAAAACCGGGCTGATGCATGCGCGCCAAAGCCACGCGCGCTTCGATGATTTTGACACGCAAGGACTCGTCAAGCGTTCCCATCTCGACCACGAGGCCACCGGCCAAGCGCGAACGGACGCGCTCATCGAGACTTTCAAGATCAGTGGGCGGGCGATCAGCGGCGATCACAATCTGGCGGCCTGAGTCGATCAGCGCGTTGAGTGTATGACAAAATTCTTGCTGAATAGATTTGCCTTGCAAGAATTGCACATCGTCAATCACTAAGAGATCAATGCCACGCAACCTCTCTTTGAAAGAAATTGCTGTCTGCGCTTTGAGAGCCGCAACAAAGCCATACATGAAGCGATCTGCAGTGAGATAAATCACACGACGGCCACGGGCAGTCGTCTCATGCGCAATGGAATGCAGCAAATGCGTTTTGCCAAGACCGACACCGGCGTGAACAAACAAGGGATTATAGAGCAGAGGCTCACCCGATGTATTTTGCGAGATGCGCTCAGCCGCAGCATGTGCGAGAGCATTCGATTTGCCGACCAGAAAATTCGAAAATGTGAGGCGACGATCAAGCGGTGCACCTGCGAGCGCGTCAGTCTCACTGGGTGCTTTGACCGCAGGTGACATCGTCTCTGAATTAAGCCGTTCAAGCATTGGCCGCTCGACTGGCACAATTTCATTTTGTGCCGGAACTGCAGGCCTTGGAGCCATGCGCGCAACAGCACCGCGCACTGACAGATTGATTTCTGTCACATCAGAAATCTCGTCGATTACCAATGCTTTCAATCGATCAACATAATGCGATTGAATCCAGCTTTTTAGAAAGCGTGTTGGCACAGACAGCTGCGCAACAGAGCCCGTGACTTCTGTCAATTCAAGCCGACCGAACCAGCTTGAAAAAACATCTTCACCAAGTTCAGCACGCAAACGCCGACGGACACGTTCAAACGCTTCTGGATTTGGAAGACTGTCAGCCGAATTGGCAACAGGCTCGCTTCTAGCAGAATTCAACATTGTGGGGACCCAAACTCTTCAATGACACTGGACGGTTTGAAAACGCTAATCAACTCATTTCGACCGCGTCGAAGTTCGGGCATGTCCGGTTCAGCACCACGTCAAATCGGCCTGTTATGAGGCTATCCGTGGCTTGCGCCTGTTCTGAACCGATGATCATTTTTTTACCCTTCTTGTCCCTACATTTCTTGTGAAACTCAGATCACATCGCATCGCTGCGAGGATTGAGTCTCTTGGAGTGACGACGTCGTGAGAAACGATGGTGATCATCGACATGTTCACGGGTCGTCCTTCCACACGCAATTCACACCCTCATGCTCGTGTCTTGAACCGAACGTCGCTTCGAACGGGCAATAGACAAACAACCTCAAAAATGAGGATAAATCGGTTTGAACCTCGCGTGAGACCATCAACCCGACGGGGCTGACGGGAGTAATCCTTACACACCCGAATTTTACGGCGCAACGGAGCGGATACAACCAGAGCGCGAAATATTATGAAATGGCCTTTGAAAATCTTGTCTTCGCGAGGTCATTTTGAGGCAAGGTCTTGGCTTTATTAATTTTTCCTTAAATGGGTGAGGCCCGTAATTTTTTTTAATTTTTTTTTCTTCATTGCGGTCCAAGTGTCGCCTCACAGCACAAAGCCGATCATGTTTTTGATCTTGGTCCTTAACTCTATGATTTAGAACGCTAAATTATGCGCGTTTGTTGTCGTTGAAATGTCACGGCCAGCCCGTTTTTCAGGCTTTTATGTCAAGGAAAAAATCTGCAATTTTGTGTAATTTTTTTGTAGTAAAATGTCAGAACTCTGATCCGTGTCACGAAAAAAGCCCCGCCAATTTGGCGGGGCTTTTTTTCACCTTAAAATTGTGCAGTGCGATCAGGCCTGCAATGCGCTCACGGCTTTTGCAAGACGCGAAACTTTGCGCGAGGCCGTGTTCTTGTGCATGACGCCCTTTTGAGCGGCGCGCATCAATTCAGGTTGCGCATGCACGAAAGCCTCGGTAGCGGCGGCCTTGTCGCCAGCGGCAATGGCTTCTTCGAGTTTCTTCACAAAGGTACGCACACGCGAGCGACGGCTCCGATTCACGGCCGTACGGCGCTCGATCTTACGCGTCGCCTTTTTGGCTGATTTTGTATTCGCCATATTTAGTCCTCACGGCACCCTCAGCTCCTCAATGAGGACCCGACGAAGCACCTATGGTTGAAAGTGATTAGGAACCCCGTGAAAGCAGGGAATTCCATGGGTGTGGCGGGTCTCATACAAAGTTGGCGACCTGCCGTCAATGAGATTCAGCCCTGTCCAAGCAGATTCACGATCAGGGCATGCGCTGGATTGGTTGGATCGGCGAGCATTCGGATCGATAAAAGCGCCGAGACCACGACAATGAGGGGCCGGATGAGCCTCGCGCCAACCCTAACCGCCAGTCTTGAGCCAATTTGGGCTCCTAGGATGGACGCGCACCCCATTGCCAGCCCCAAAGCCCAGTTAATTTCGCCAGCCAAGGCAAACAGCAACAGCGCACCGGCATTCGAGCCGCCATTGAGCAATTTGGACATCGCGGTGGTCCGCGTAAGACCAAATCCCATCAAAAGGATCAGGGCGA